>Ga0214921_10000351_pt1 | contig 87812 bp, 93 predicted proteins | sample LL1505_MetaG_FD_177992 | JGI IMG/M metagenome (GOLD analysis project Ga0214921, IMG submission 177992) | Freshwater microbial communities from Lake Lanier, Atlanta, Georgia, United States - LL-1505 | ecosystem: Environmental > Aquatic > Freshwater > Lake | place: USA: Georgia | collected... | reverse complement strand
GTGGTGTTCCATGCTTCTAGCAGTGTTTCAGGATCATAGGATTGAATAAGAGCAGAGGAAGGTACAAGTGAATTGTTTCCAATCATGGGTTTTCTTCGCTTAACAGATGGTGCAATAATGGGTGCTTCGTTTACAACTTCATTGCGAGGTGCTTCTTCAACCTGCACTTCTTCTTTTAGAGGTTCATTTTCATTTGAAGGCTCTTCTTCCTTTTCGTTTGAAGGTTCTTCTTCCACCTCTTCGCTAAGGGGTTCTTCTTCCTCTTCTTCGTCTTCTTCGTTTTCCACTTCATTTTCCACTTCGTTTTCCACTTCATTTTCCACTTCGTTTATTGCCTGCTCCTCCATGACTTCATTCGCAACCGATGGAGCTATACTGAGAGCTTTCTCTACCGATGCCTCTTTTATCGACTCGTCTTTTATCGACTCGTCTTTTATCGACTCGTCTTTGGGTGAGTTTTGTACATTCTGTTGTACTACGCTGATAGGTGCTGGTTCAGGAAGCTTCTCTACCACCTCTGAGATCGGTGCAACAGGTTCTTGAACATTTTGACCGATAATCGGTTTACGTTTCTGACGCTTGATAGAGGGCTCTGCAAGTACTTGTTCCTTAAGGGATTGTACCTCTGGTTGTACATCTGGCTGTACTTCTGTTTGTACAACAGCCGCCTTTTCTTCAACAGCAGGTAATTCAACAGGTTGTTCCTCTACAGGTAATGCCGCAGGCAATGCTGCAGGCAATTCAACAGGTAATGCCGCAGGTAAATCCTCTTTAACCGCAGGTAATGCCGCAGGTAATGCCGCAGGCAATGCAACAGACGGTTTCTCTTGTATAACAGGTTTAACCTCAGGGATTGCCTCAACAGAGACCTTTACAGGGGGAGCAGGAGCTTCCTCTTCCGTATTGGGGTCAGCAAATGGATCATTAATAAAGGTAGGCTTTCTCCGAGACGCCATACTATTTGAGAAGAACATTTCATTTAGGATGTACGATGCACATAACGTGAAGGAACATTGGTAGGAACAGCGTGAAAGTTCTTCATAATCTTACCTGCTTTTAACAACACCTCACGTTTCTCTACGTTATCCGGACGAATCTTGGAAATGGCCTCCTCTAACGAACACCATTTGATATCTCCAATTTCCCGTGTCATATGAAAATTATCACGGTTCATTTCAACTTCAACCGATTTATGACATACCGCAATATAATACTTATGACAATAGTGAACTTGGTTGGAACCAAAGAACGTTTCCGAAATAGACTGGGTATTTTGAATGATAGTAAACTCGTTGGAGTGAATGCCCGTTTCTTCCTGGAATTCTCGAATGGCACATCCAATATCGGTTTCATATGGATTGCGACGGCCTTTCGGAAACCCCCATTCAGGATCAACCCATTTACTTGGATGTGCATCGATCAATGCAGGTAAACGATCCACAATTTGAGAATGTCTCCTATCGGAAGATTCATAGTCCGTTTTATGAGAACGAATGTTTGACGATTCGCCCCATACTTCAAACCATAGCTCGGGGAACGTCTTTGTACGTATCAACTCCTGTTCGTGCTGTGTCATTCCCTCCAACAATTTTACAATGTAAACCTCATCTTGATGACTGTATTTTCCTCGAATAAACTCTACAAATGATAACGAGTCTTTTCGTTTAATCAGTAAGAATTGGATAGAATGATTTCCATTGTCTACATGGGACGATTTAGAGAACAAGGAAGCGGAATGCGAATCGTCTTGGTATCGAACAGCAATCACACCATAACTTGTAACGGGTGATAGACAATTACGAAAGACATGTCCTGATAGTCCACAATTAGTACAATGTGGTATCCGGGTTGTCATCATGATACTTTATTATTGGTAGCTGCCAAAGTCTTTAGATCAACTGGATGTGGAAAAAGGTACGAAGAAAGGCTGAATCATAAATAGAATGCAATTTCCTCCCAGTGTGTGGGGCCCTTTTTTCTGGCATACAATCCACATTGTTGCACTCGGGTATTCTAAAAATCCAACGTATACCGATAAAAAATGCGCGAAAGAGTTTTATGAATCACTTGCCTACCTTCTACCCTGTTCCATTTGTCGTGAACATTATCGCGAACATCTTAAAAAGAAACCCATTAATACATTTCTGGATTCTCGAACCGATCTTATTAAATGGACGATTGATATTCATAATCAAGTCAATAAAAAATTGGGTAAACCCGAATGGTCGCTGGAAGAGGTGCTAACCTATTATGAAAAGGTCGGAGCTCGCAATCGATCACCGGTTTGGACCAAAGAAGACATGAATGAAGTCGATTATCGATCCTTCATTAAAGGCTTCCTTACGGGCAGTGCCATTCTATCTGTGTTTGGAGGCGTATACTATTTCATGAGTAAGATTGAATAAAAAAAATAAGTAGAAAAGAGAAATGGCAACAGCACTTGCGAATGTAGGTAAGTATCTATCAAATGGATTCCAGGCTGTATCCACTACCGTAAAACAAACAGCAAGTACCATTGCAACCCCATTTGGAGGGCAGCCAAGTCCGATAGGAACAACAAGTACATCATCTTGGTCTCCATTTAGTGGATCCACAGGATCAACATGGTCTCCATTTAGCGGATCTACATCATCCACCTACAGTGGTCCAGCCAGTTCATTCGGTCAAATCGGAACCTATATTATTGCCATCTTGATTATTTTACTCGTCATCGTTCTTTTCGTTCATTTCTTCATAACGCCTATCTTCCGATTTCACGCGGGTGATGTGAAAGGAATCATTACGATCCCGGGTTTCGACGATGGTGTCCTCTTTTGGACCAATTCAAACGTTGGACAGATCAAAAGCATTGATTTACCCATTCCACAACTAGCATTTGGTTATTCGATGATTCTGGACATATTTATTGAGAATCCCATGCAATTCTCAACACGTCCACGTATTCTCTTTACACGCGGTGCGACCGTACGAGAGACTCCAAACAGCGATACACTGTTGGGCATGCTAGAGAACTATAACCTCGCAATTGCACTATTGCCTGATACCACGGATCTCATTGTTTCCGTTTTGAATAAAGATAATAATATGGAAAATGTGATTATTCCCAATGTTCCGGTTCAAGAGCCATTTCGCCTTGGTGTTGTCGTTATGGAGCATGCCCTAGAAGTATATCTGAACGGATATTTGATGAAGACGCGTAAATTCTTGGCAACGCCAAAGGACGTGAAAGGAGATATTTTCCCCGCCTCAGGAATTCAAACGAATCTTGTAAAGCTTCGGACGTTGAAGATATGGCCACGTGTGATTAGCACAGGTGAAATGCGTGAATCTCAGCCAGCGTTAACTGCCGCAAAGAGCTTTGGAGCAGGTCCCATGCCAGCCTCTTCGACATCTTGTTCTAGTTAAGTAAAAAATGATCCATGCGACATAGATAACGTAGATTGTGGAATTGTTCGGCGATATAGGGATTGGTTCGAATATGTTGTCGAAGTTCGTCGCCCACTCGTTCCGCTTCTTTCTGATCTATTTTGCACATTGACAAATAATACACTGAATACAAGCGAACATATAGATCATAGTTGAGTTCTACTGCAAAACGATCAAACTGTTTCAAAAGAACCTTACATACATCGATGCATTCCTTATGGTATCCCATATCATAATATCGCATAACCAGATTCCAGTAAATATAGACGAAACTTGATGTGGGCTCAATAAAATTATGAAGAATGTCCTGATAGTCTCCATATGATCGATGGATATCATCGTAGAATTCGTCGAGAATCTCGAGATAAAACATTTCTTCTCCGTGTCCATAACCGAGATCGGTGGTAGAAACAATCAATTCCTTGATACGAGAGAGAATTCGAATCCCGATTTCAGAGCTGGTAGTAAACAAGCATCCACATGCAACCCAGCGATACAATAAATAATATTCGCGTTTGTTCTCAAACCGCTTGTATTTCTTATCGACCACATTAAGGAGTTGAAGATGAAAGCGATCGTCGACTTGATCAAGAATTCGTAGAAGCAAGTTGTTGGTATAAGAACGCGAAATTTTGGAGCCATTTTGACCGAGATTGGCATCGATCCATCCAAAACGACGGGTTTGAAACGGATTGGAATGAATGGTTTGTAATACAAAATCGGCCTTATTACAGGTAATCAAATGAGTTTCTGCACAGGTACGTTCGTCGCGAGTCGGCCAGAAGGTTTCGCGGTTTTTCTTTACTGTGTCCAATAACGAATGACACCAGAGGGATTCAAAGGGTTGGACGATAATTTTGGTAAGATGTGCAAAGCGAGATCGTCGTTCTAATAGGGCAGATTCCAGCTCTTGATTGCAATAGATGACCAAATAACACGGAACTGATAAAAGTGCTTCCATTGTTTTAAGGGTATCCTCTACATTTCTGCTTTTAGCATGATAGGATGTAAATACATAACACGCGGTAACCAATGTACAATCAGGAACGGATGCCATTGAATGGTAAGATCGACTAATTCTTTAGATCTACACCTATTTTAATTCCATACGGAACATAGAGATGATCGGCATCATCGTGTTTTCACTTGTTATAGTGACCATCTATTTGATTTTCTATGTTATTTATCCTCCTGCAGAAAACGACGACCTTCTTCCTAAAATGGCCCCATTGAATGCGAAGAAAGATGTGGGACTACCCGATGTGGTTCAGAAAAAACTATTGGGGTCCAATGGGTGCACGGTTATGGGATATTTCATATTAAAAGATGGGGATCGCACGACAAAGATGAGCCAGCCCTATTTGCCCTTGATGCAGATTGCCAATAACTGGTATCTAGAGATTTCACCTGCACCTGCAGGAAAGGATCGTACTTCGGCTCGCCTTCGTATTCAAACGAATAAGAGTGGAACACTGAAAGACGAGATCGTTGATCTTCCACCGATTTCAAAACAAAAATGGACCTTTATTGCGGTTCTGCGAGAGGGTCGTCGATTTGATATCATATATGATAATCGAATTGTAGCCTCTCATCGATTGGAGCATTATCCGGTGGTCATTACAAGCCCCCTGTCTGTGGGATCTCTAGGCCTGAATGGTTCTGTTATTCATGTCATCATCAATGGAAAACGTCTATCTCCAAATGAAGTGGAGAGCGAGCGTGTTTCGCATGTGGATACGAACAATATGATATTGGAGGCCAACCCTATCAATCTATCGCTGCCAAAATTCGAATGGTTAGCAGCATGCCCTCCCGGTTTACCATGTGATCCTGTCACCAAACCTCCAAAAAATAACCTGGTGGAATGGAATAGTCCTTACGCATAATTACGCCCGATAGAATATCCGTGTATTGGACAGGAATCATGAGTGCCAATAACAGTTCTAGCCCGATCGCGCGGCTCATCCCGATGATGATCTTTTTTGGAGGGCTGATTGGTTTATATTATTTGTATCAATATCTATTTGGAGCAAGAACGGGAAATAGTTATTCTCTCTTAACGGCGACACAGTCTGCGGTTGTGGACCCAAGTAAGCCCATCACCATAACCTCCAATAAACTTCCTTCATTATTTGAGGGAGGTGAATTTACCATTTCCACGTGGATTTATGTTAATAATTGGTCGCATCGTTCGGGATTCAATAAGTCGATTATTAGTGTGGGTGGACCCAATTTTGACACCATTCGAGTCTATCTAGGTGGAAACAAGCCCAAGGTATCGATTCGTATTCAAACACGTGATCAAACAGGATCGTCTTCCAGTACCACAACATCACAGGCACCATCCTTGGACAAGGCAACACAGAACATGACCTTTAACGTTCTTCAGACGGATTCAGGTCTGCTCGAATCGTCTCCCATCTGCGATCTGCCCGAAATTGATCTGCAGCGTTGGGTGAATTTAACGATTGCAGTGAACGGCCGAACGGTGGATTCCTACGTGGATGGCAAGCTAGCACGTTCGTGCGTTCTCCCCTCCAATTTCAAGGTGGATGCAGGTGGTTATTCCGCAAACTTGTTGGCATACGGTGGTTTTGGTGGCCAGATTTCAACGACAACGATGTATGATGCCGCATTGAATCCAGAGGCGGTATACAAGAACTACATGGCGGGACCCATTCCAATTACGACGATTGCGGGATGGTTTGCAAACTTCTTTGAGCCTAGCATCAGTTCAACCGTTAGTTCCAATTAGGACTAAAATAAATCATACAAAGTAGTAAAGGTAGAAGATGTCGTCTTTCTTTAGCCCCGCCCCTTCTACATCTTCGACGAATATTGGATCGTCTCTTTTTCAATCGATAGGAATGTCTACGAATGCCTCTCAATCAGGTATTATCCCACAAGCTATTTTGGCAGGTATCATCGTCATACTTGTTTATCTTACCTTTGTCTTTACGGAGATCATCTACAATTATATGAATCGTCTGTCGATGAGCAGAACCGTATTATTAGCCGATACCTACAGTACGGATAATAAGTCAATATCGATCTCTCAGAATCCCAATCTACCACAATCGAAGCCCATCAGTTTATCGAATAATGAACGAACGGGTGTAGAGTTTAGTTATTCCTTCTTTTTGAATGTTCATCCGGCTACCTTCCGACAGGAATATGGTCTGTTGCACATCTTTCACAAAGGATTTGCCCAGCAATTTCCGTTATTGGCACCCGGCGTTTATATGCGCTCGGACACGAATACCCTACGTGTCTACCTGAATACCTACAAGACGTGGAACAACTACGTGGAAGTCGACAATTTTCCGGTGAGCAAATGGGTTCATGTTGGAATTGTGTGCAAGGATCATTCCTTGGAGATCTATATCAATGGCAATTTATCAAAGAAGATGTCATTTGATGGATTTGCACCCTATCAAAACTACCAGGATGTATGCTGCTTTAGCCAGCGCCGCATCACCATGAAGAAGACCATGGTTCCTTCTTTGGATGAGAATGGATTTGATGTCTTTGGTGCCATGAAGGGAATGCTGAGTCGTTTGAACTATTTCAGTTATGCTCTGTGCTATGCCGAGATCCAGAAGATGATGAGCGAAGGACCTTCTCCGAACATGGATTCGTCGGCGATTGCCAATCCTGCCCCGTATTTAGCGGATACATGGTGGACAACCTCTACTACTCAATAATCGTAGTACGATGATAAAGTCAATCTGTAGGTCTAAAGGACATATAGATTAACTAGAACAACACTAGTAATGCCAGGAGGGGGGCTCTTTTCATTAGTGGCGTACGGAGCTCAAAATGTCATTTTGAGTGGGAACCCCGATTTCACATATTTCTACAAAACCTATAAGAAATATGCTCATTTTGCGGAGGAATCGGTTACCTTCTCGATGGATGGTCCTCAGGATTTATCCTATGATCAGCCGATTCAGGTTCGTTTTAAATTACAGCGTGTTGCCGATTTAGTACGCGATTTGTATTTTGTTTTCAATCTCCCCGATATTTTCTGCAAGTATTTGACGTTGCCTCAGGGTCAGAGAAATTCCCAGTACAATTTTGCATGGGCCAATTACATCGGTTGCCATATTCTACAGAATGTGGGGTTCTACATCGGTGGCCAGAAAATCCAGGAATTTGATGGGAGCTATATGATCGCGAAAGCTCAATGCGATTTGGATAAAGATTCCTTTAAGAAATGGGAGACTTTGGTGGGAAATGTTCCCGAACTCTATGATCCGGCCAATGGACTCTATGCGGGTGGAACCACAGGAACCGGTTATCCTCTTGTCTACAACAACAATGGTCCAAATGGATCAACTACTTCTCCTCCAAACATCAATCGTCCTTCGATCCAAGGAAGACAGCTGCGAGTTCCTCTTCCTTTCTGGTTTGCGGAATCTACCTTTGAGGCACTTCCGCTGGTATCCCTACAATATCACGAATGTGAGATTCAGATCACCCTTCGTCCGATTCGCGAGCTGTATCGCATCTTGGATATCAATGGTTATCAAGTGGCACCAGGATATCAATTTAATCCATCGCCTATCTCGTTGCAGCCTGGAAATGTATATTATAATGCTGCGTCAAGTATTTCCGACATAACCATTAATAATTTTCTGACGGACATTGGAACACCAAATCCGTTGCTCAATACATGGCCCCTTCAGCCGCAGATCATGATGACGTATGTCTATGTTACGGACGATGAACGTTCACGATTCTCAAATGAAGCACTACAATACTTGGTACGGCAGGTGACACGATATCAATTTGATAACATAACCAATCGTCAGTTTGTAGAGCTTGATACACATAATCCGATTGAGCGAATTATGATCCTACCACGACGTTCCGATTCGATTCTGTATCGAAACCAAATGGACAATTTCACAAACTGGACGAATCCGTTGAAACCTCAATTTATTGGAACGGGTGGAGGATGGCCTGGTACGATTAATTTAACGTCCGCATCCGGTGTACAGGTTCTTAACGGTCAGTCTTCTATTCTCAATACGCTAACCATTCTGGGAGATGGAAATCCTCTACAAGAAGAGAAGCCCATTTCGTACTTTACACAGGTGGTCCCATGGAAATATCTGAAGGGTGTTCCTGATCCGAACTTGGTAGTCTATCCATTCTCTCTCACCTCTCCGAATACTCAGCCGCACGGATCGATCAATAGCAGTCGAATCAAGTCGTTTCAGTTGGATTTGAATGTATGGCCGTTGCCCTCCAATACGTTTTATCAATATATCATAACGGTTTACGTAGAGAGTTTGAATTGGGTGACCATATCTTCAGGAATGGGTGGGTTGAAGTATGCCTTGTAATCTTAGGAGTAAATAAAATCGTTCCTGGTCATAGAATGTTGGACATCGACGTGGATTCGTTAGTGTCCCAACTGAAAAATAAAGTATCCTATCGACTTGAACAAACTCTAAAGGGCGCTGTGAATGATCCCGAAGCGAATCGATATGCCAAGGAAAAAGAGGAATTGAAAGCCTCGGTGGGTACGGGCGATGTTCCAGAGGAAATACCAGCGAATCTATCGGCGGTTGAAAAAATGCTGAGAAAGATGAAACGAATTATGATTCGAATCAAGGAACGCATGGTTAACATATTCATTACCTTTATCATTCCATTGATTTTGGCAATGTTTGTGGCGAATGAATCGGTCATGTATCCTGCACCTGTTCGTATTATTTATTTTGTATTCGCCTTTGTTCTTTGTTATGTGAATAAAGCGGCGGCGGGTCTCTTAGGGACCATTTATCTAGGCAGATATGCATATGATTACTACGTAAATAAAATGGAGAAGAGAGGTATCCCATTGATCGTTCCACCCATTTTGGCTGTCCTTCCTGTAAAGATATTTGATCCGTCTGCACCTGCTGCATTCTTCAAGGATCTGATTCAATATCCAATGATCTATCCTAGAAATGAACGTGGCGAGAACAATTTAATGGTTATTATGAATGATTACTTGGAGTCTTTGAAAAAATCGTTTACGTATTTGGATAATGTGAAATCAATGCCGATGTTTGTAGAGAAGTTGAAGACGATCGATGAGAATATGGAGAAATTGCATAAACCGATTCCTGAACCTGTTGAGAACGATAAAAAGAATGAAACCAATGCAAAACTTCCTCCTACCATTGCGGAACAAAGAGAGGAAAAGGGTCTACCCCCATTGAATACATCGGTTCCAGAAAATAAGAGTCGGCCACTTCCTCTTACCATTGCACAACAGAGAGAGAAAAATGGACTTCCTCCTATGAAGGAGAATGCTAATTTGACTCAAAACTCCGCTGCTGCGTCAAATGCCTCTCCTCAGGGTTCCAATGAGACCACTCCTGTTGCCGCACCTCAGGAAACGAATAGCTCTCCTCCACCCAATTATAATGCGAATGAAAAAGCAGTTCCAAATAATTCTGCTCCTCTACCTCCTGTGATAAAACAGAAGGAAACGAATAACTCTGCACCACCCAATTATAATGCGAATGAAAAAGCTGTTCCAAATAACTCTGCTCCTCTGCCTCCTGTTATAAAACAGAAGGAAACGAATAACTCGAATGAAAAAGCAGTTCCAAATAGCTCTGCCCCACCTGCCTACAATTCTGTTCCCAACATGGGAAATCAGTCTCAACCGAAAACGCCTAAAAAGTAAAGAAGATCCATAAGTCAGAATGATCGAAGTCTCGGTTATCACACCTACGTATAATCGCCGAGCCTTTCTTCCTGCCCTACTTCACATCTATCAATCTCAGACCTTTCCCAAAGAACGGATGGAATGGATTATTTTAGATGATGGAAGAGATAAGGTAGAAGATATTTTTAAAGAGAGTTGCATTCCGAATCTCAGGTATGAACGCCGAGATGAAAAGATGCGAATTGGAGCCAAACGAAATGAATTGAATCGGTTGGCACGTGGATCCATTATCGTTGCCATGGACGATGACGATTTTTATCCACCTGATCGAATTCAAGCGGTCGTCGATGCATTTCAGAAGTATCCCAAGATCCAATTGGCAGGTTCTTCCATTATGCACTTGTATAACATGAATACCAAGAAGATCGTGGAAACAGGTCCATATGGCCCAAATCATGCCACCAATGGAACAATGGCGTGGAGAAAGTCCTATGCGGATACACATCGATATGATGAATATGTATCCAAGGCAGAAGAGCAATCATATTTAGAGGGATATCGTCATCCGATGATACAATTGGATCCTAAGAAGACGATCTTGGTTATGTGTCATGGAGATAATACCGTGGACAAATCATCGATACAGAAAAAGAAGGACACCGCATATACCTTAAAGGATTGGGTAAAGGACCCTTTTCTCCTTGATTTTTATACCAGTCTGACCTAAAGAATATCAATAAGAAATAGAGCATATATAATAAGAAGAGATGACAGAAGAATATCATTACGATAAATTGGTCATATTAAATAATATTTATCATCGTAGTCTAACAAAAGTAGGTGAATCGTCAAAAACCTTATTACCGCATCAGTCGGGATTGGTGCAAGAAATGCATCGATATCGTGAAAAAATGCTGCGTGGATACATGATTGATCAACATGCGATAAACGGTAAAATAGGAATCCTAGGGGATCAGTCAGGAACGGGTAAAACAAGATGCATGATTGAATATTTAGCCGCACCTCGTGCACCATCGCCACGCATGACCTCGGAATTATCTACGCATTCGACCAAGTATTTTTTCTCGCATGAGATTTCGTCTCTACCTCAAACTGCATCGGCCAATCTGGTGATTGTTCCACAGCATCTATTTGCTTCATGGCAGACGGAAATGAAAACGTATCCAGCCATACGATATGTTCCCATCGAAACCAAACGTGGATTAAGAGGAGATACCCTCGTTCAAAATATGAGAGAAAGTGCATTTGTACTAGCAACGAATAAATCATACAAGGCTGTTCAGGAATATGCGGATCAGAATCAGATCATATGGGATACGATTGTGGTGGACGAGGCGTCATCCATTCATCTTCATTCATCTGATCCACCACTTCGATTTCAATTCTTATGGCTGATGACAAGTCATTGGATTCCCCTTCTATTCAAACATCCGTCAATCATTAAAAGTGCAATGTACTTTTTGAGAGATCGTGTGAACTTGCATCCTGAATTGGAGATGTGGCTCCTGGATAATATAACGGTTCATTTGGAGAACGGATTACAGTCGTCCTTCTTAAAAGAGTATCTTCCCTTCTTTCATCCTAAGCGAAGTGAACTAGTTCTGAGATGTTCAAAGGATATTCTACAAGCAAGTATGAATTTGCCGATAATGACACAGGAGCATTTACAATGTCGACCAAATGTATCATTGGCATCCCTCACCAGCTTTTATTTGGCGAGAAGCATGGAACCGACGATTCGAACGCATCAGATCCCCCATTTATTTCAAGCATTAAATGTTCCTTGGATGAAAGCGAAGGAGTATCTTTCATTACAGAAGGAAGATAAAGTACAGCGTATTCAACGTAAAATTAATGACAATGAATGTGTTATTTGTTTAGAATCCAGTTCGTATCCGACGATATTGGATTGTTGCCATCAGATCTATTGTGGCAAATGTATTTTGAGAAATATGCTGGTTCATCCACGCTGCCCGACATGTAGAGAAGGAATAACCCCTTCTAATCTTTGCTGTCTGGGTTCGATTGAGCCAGAGGACGTTCTTCTTCGTATGAATAAAACGGAAATATGCATGGATCTTTTTAAGAATAATAGAACGGACTCCTTTATCGTATATTCATCATTTGACAATATCTATTACCAAATGTTTGAAGAGATGGATAAATTGGGAATCAAGGCAGAACGATTGGAGAATAATGTGTATATGGAACGGAAAACCATTCGCAATTTTCAGGAGGGAAAAACCAAGATTCTATTTGTTTCGCAGATCGAATCGATTCGAGGAATGTCATTTCCTAAGACTTCGCACTTGATTTTTTTCCACGAACTACCCGTTTCCGAGTGGAAGGAGGTGCTGATTCACTCGATGCAGAGACTGGGAAGAACGAAGCCACTGAAGATCCTGTATTTGCATTCGGAAATTCAAGTTTAACACCAAGCGTATCATAAATTTTACCGGTTTGATGGGTGGCCCATTGGGTGACGCATCGAAACGGAATATCGTATTCATAGGCGACACGGTTCATTTCCTTCCAGGCGTTAAAGAGTGCGGATTGTTTGGTGAGTACCATGGTATACTGCAATTCGGATGGTTCGGGGATCTTATTTGGCTTTTGATACTGTTGAAGATAGAGATTGGGGTATTTCAATTTCAGACGATAGGAAAGGGGTAATAAGTTCCAACATTGGTGAAAGAAGGCCCAGAAGTCTGCACGGTCGCTCCAGCGTAGATAATCGAGAATTTCTTCATAGGCTTCGAAGGGGGCGGATGGTTTATCCTTCTTCGTTGGTTTTTCTAGAAACAGGGGTAGATTTTGATGAAATAAGAGGCCAGCCAGGTTTGCATCTTTGGTTTCAAGGTCTAGTTCGTCGTTTTCTCCCCAATTCTCAAATAAGGTAAACCATGCCGCACGGATGGCGACGTGAATGTTTCGATCCATTGATTCTTCTTTTCCCTGTACATAACCGCTCGAATGGTCGTGATAGGTTAGGCTCTGGGACACCTTTCTAATATCTCCAAGTTGGTACAAAGAGTCAGGGATATCTTTCTTAAAAAACTCTACTAATTTGTCCTTATGGGGCATGTTCACGTAATGAACACAGCAATATTTGAGAAGTTGTTGCATGATTCGGCCTTCTAACAAATTACAGATCAGAACCAGGGGACAATCGTCAGAAAAGGCACGCTTTGATTTCAGGTAATCGAGGAGTTCTTGGAGACCACCCTTTTCTCCTTGCGATAATCCGTCCATTTCGTCGAGAAGAACAACTCGTCCGTTGGGAGTAGAAGGATGAATCCATTTGCTGACGCCGGTTTCAATGAGAAGAGGGAGAATCGTTTGGCGAAAGGAGGAGCCGGTTCGTGTATGGCTTGCGTTGAATTCTTGTACCCAGAAATGACCCTGTTTGCAGACGCGGTAGACCATGGTGGTTTTTCCAACGCCAGGGGGGCCGATGAGCAAAAAGGCTGGATGGGATCGTGTTTTTAACCATTTGAGCATGGCTTCTTCAATATCGGGATGAAGACATGCTGTTTCCTCTTGAGGTAAGCTGGAGCGTACCATTCTATCTTCTAGATGATCGGCGTCTCTTTACATTCGTACGCTTTCTGTGCTTTGTTTTTTCAAGACCATACAGGCGATAGGCACCCATAGATGCATTAAACGCACCAAAATTAAAGGAGTCTTTGATTCCAAGTCGTGTCATTCCATAAACGGTTCTATCGCTTTCATGGAAGGGAATAACAGAAAAGGCTGCGTTCAAAAACTGTACCAAATACGGAATAACATATTGATTAGGAGGATCGATTCGAACCGTTGGCTGGCATAGCTTTATAAGGGTTTCTTTGGATCCAAATACGCTAAAATAATGCGTCATGCTAAGTTTGTAAATGATTTCATTGATTCCTTGTAGCCAATGAAATGTGTTATGAATCTTATCATAATATCCGAACTGATCGGCAATGACCTGTTTCATTTGGAAGGTTTTCATGATGTGAACTCCATTTTTTTGAAGATAGTCATTTCCGTAATGATTTACAATGGAAAAGAAGAGTTTGTCCTTTTTGGTCCACATTTACTTTTTAATCATAGCATATGTTTAAAATCAGTGTGGATTCCATAATGATTTTAAATGCGTTCAACGGGAATCGAACCCGTGTCGACCCCTTGGAAGGGGGCCATTCTACCACTGAACTATGAACGCCGATGAGGGAGGTTCTCTCCACTCTCGTCGTAGAATGTTTATAGATGGTTTAAACGCACTTATTGGGCAGCCGGCGGAGTCGGAGTCGACGCAGGGCATCCCGCAGTACTAGTAGCAGCACCCGTAGAAATCGTTCCATCCGGAAGAACACAGCTTTCTCCGTTGGTAATACCCTCCCACGTGAGACCCATCGTCATGGCACGCTGGCAAAGTTCGGCATTTCTGGCTGCCGGATCGGAACGGGTGGTGTCGAGCGAAAAGTAGAAATCGTCGGTGGTGGGTGCAGGATTTCCGCTAACAGGAAAGACCTTCAGTGCACCGTTCTTGGAAACACCGATCGTATCAATGCACGTTTTCTTAGTGGTTCCATCGGCTTGAGGACGAGCGAAGTAGGTCAGGTAATCCGGACAACTATTCAAGGCCGGCGGCCAGGAACCGGGAGTTTTAGCAAATAGAGAATTCTTGGAGAACCAGCGGATTCCGTAAATAATGAAAAGGGCTAGGGTTCCTCCGAAATAGAAGAATGCAGTAACCATGATGTCCATATTAACAAGTTTATAGGTTCCACCGGCAATCACCGCAATCGCAATCACGATAAAAATCCCCATGTAGATGTTGAACATGGCTTCTACTATCGTTTCGTATTTTTAAAATCATGAATGACATGATGTTAACAATAAAGGAAAGAAACAGAAAGAACTGATTTACAAAGAGCCGCTAGCACGAGACAAGTCTTGGACGGCCGCACCCGAAACGTTCGAGATGCCGAGAACAACGACTGGCACGTAGAAGGTGAGGTAGTCAGTCAGGGCGTTGGGGGTGTTGGCCGCACCGAGGACACCGAAGGTGGCGGCGGACGCGATGTTCAGGAGCTGCACCTGACGGAAGGAACCGACGGCGCCCGAGCTGCCGACTTGAGCCTGGATAGTCTTGCCCATATCACGGAGGATCAGGTTGCCCGCACCGGCGTTGTTGCTGGCCTGGGCGATAGCTCCCTGGAGAGCGACAGACGCAGCGGTCATGGTGCCCGGTGGGTAGTTGCCGACGGTGTTGGCGGCCGAGGGGGTGAACTCGTATGCAAGGGTGGAGGCGGCGGCGAGAACATTGGTGGCGGCGTAGTACGTGTTGGACGCGGGGATCTGACGAATGAAACGAGAAACCGATGACATTTTATATTCAGTACTTAGAAAAAAAACACAGACGGGTGATAGAATGTCTTCCGCCGGTGCTCCCCTTTCCCTACCCGATTTTCAACTCCCGTACACCAACCACGGTCTTGGAGGTCAGAACGGGCGAGTCAATTTTGGCCCCTCTTCTTCGTCCACCGGTAGCACCGTACCGGATTCGGCTGGATTCAGTTATCCGAAACAAACCGAAGTCAGCTTTGCAGGTGATATGCTCCGGGGAAACTGGGACCATACTGCCCTTTCTGACGCGTTCTTCACCCGTAGAAACGCAATGGCGATCCAAGCATCCATCAAAAAGGAGGTCTACCGTATGTCTGGACCGAAACAGTATCAGATCGATGATCAGGACGTCGATGAGCTCAAAATGATCATGCGTGCCATGTATTTACAGTATGCGAAGAACAGCCCGCACAATATTGATGGGCAAATCCAAGAACTCAACAAACTGGTGGTCGACTGGGCTGCCCCACGAATTACATCAGAAATCGAGCATTATCAGTATTATTTGAACGATATCAGCCATTTACCGGTACCTCTGGAGAAGCCGTTGAATATGTCGAGTGCGGGAACGAAGTCCTTGCCGTTTAAGGCTCAGATGTGAAGCAATTTTTAGAAGAAATGAATAATATTTTATCGTATTCGAAATGATACGATAAAATCTTAATAACCACCTATTATGTTAACGATGAGACGTCTTGTGTTGATGGGACATCGAACCATGTTTTACTTTCTGCGTAGAATAGCGATTTGAACGATGTGATCTGTATGCACTGCGTGATACGGAATAGCGTTGATTACGTTGTTCTCGTTTTTCAAGTTCGTTTTCTAATTGTTCTTTTAGAACATGCAATTCATTTAAGGATGGATGATTCGTGAATTGATAATGTGGAAGACCGGCCGTATAGTAGTTTCGATTTTCATTGGTTAGTAATCCATAGGAGTGTCTAACGGTTAATGGTTTTCTGGTTTTTCTATAATCGGTAGAAGTAATCATAAATGACCCTAATTTTTCTGGATCAACTGCCTGTTTTAAGATGGAAGCACGTTGTTCATGCGCAGATGATTTTGCTTTACTACCCCATGTTCTACCGCGGTTGAAATAGAGCGGTGGTTTACTGAGTTGTCCATTCTTTTCAGGGATCGAATTAAGCCCAAGAGAATGGATAAGTGCGGATACCCATAACAGTTTGTGTATCAAGCGTGGGGTGGATGTCGATTGTATGGAGGTCTTTTTGGAGCGTGTGGTGGACTGGGCGGACATCTCTATTCGTAAATGATAAATTTAGACACGCTTGTGGGTGCGACGTTTATTATTCTTGCGTCGACGGATCGTACGGTGGGATTTATGTTTTTTAGATCCTCCTTGTCCTATGGCTCTTTGTGCCACGGCTTGTCTAATCCTACCTAATAATTGACCTGCTTGAAATCGTCCCGCGGCATTCGGATTGTTATTTCCCATTCTTTGTTGCAATCTAGCAATAACTTCCCTAATCCTATCTGTCTCCATTGCATTTATCGCCTCTTGAAAACCTAGGTTATTCTGAACTCCAGAGAGATTTGCAATTACCTGGTCAGCTCTTGCTGCTGTATTTGCAGGTGCATTTTCGGCGTCATTTTCGGCCCCGTGAGGTGCAGGTGGTAGTAGTTGTTGTATTCGTTCATTTGATAATCGGGGGTTATTTGCATTAACTGCCCCCGCAGCCGAAGCTAAGCCTAGTTGTTGAGATAGTACAAGGTTTCGTATTTGTTCTATTTGTTCATCTGTTAAATTCTGTCCTGCCTTCACTAAATCTTGTCTTTGGGGTTGAGTAATAGATGCACCCTTAAATAAACGATAGATAGTAAATCCCATTCCGCACCACATTAGAGCATTAGATGCAAATACACTTTTATTTATGCTATCTAATCCAATACCACCAACTCCTGCAACTATTGCTACAAATGGTCCCATCATTGAACCAATACCAAGACGACTTCCAGTCGCGGCCAAACTCGAATCGTGCAAATCACCAATAAACGTTAATGCAAAAAACATAATAGGATTTAAAAAATATACAATCATATTTCGGTGTAATGCAACGCTTATTGCATCTAAAAAACTTCCAAATATACCCAATAGTTTGGCCCCTTCACCGACTGCTTTAATTACATTTTCTCCTGCAACAAATACAGAATCTATTGCTGAAATAAATCCATTTTTTGCACGTGATAACCAATCTTTGTCTTTGTCTCTCTGTTCTTGTGTTCTTAAATCATCTGCAGCATTAATGGCATCTTCTCCAATTTTTTTAACACTATTTTTAAAATCTCCTGTTAATAAACTCTGTTGCATTTCTACCTTTGACATAAGTCTTTGTAGGTCGTCTGCCATTTTTGCTATATAACGATTGGAACTAGTTTGTTTATAACCTTCTAATAAATCGTGCATCCCTTGCTTATATGATCTCTCCATAGTTTGAACAACCATACCCGCATACTGACCAAGAACACGCATTGCTTGTTTTTGTTCAAATTTAACTGCATCAGGAAAGTCTAGTCTTACTATTTCTCCTGATCTACCATAAAACCCTGAATATGTTGGAGTTAATGGAAATTTTTTGGATCCTCCAATTGCATATATAAATGACCTTACACTTGGAATTTCAGATGGATTGTACATCATTCGAATCATCAATGGAACTAATTTTTCATCAAATGATGCATTTGAGCCAAGTTTAATAGAATATATTGTAGTATCATTTGGTTTTTTAAATCTAATAACAACATACTCTGTTCTATATACCTCAGCCGCTTCAGATACCCATCCTGCATCTTCTATTTTTCTTTTATGTATGGTAAATTTAATAGAATTTGAATCGACTGTATGTTCATCAAAATCGGCGATTGCATTGATATATTTCAGTTGCTCTCTCGGTGCAATTGGGGTTGTAGCTGCATTAATATTTCTTTCATTTAATTTATTTTTCTTATTTAATGCCTTAATCTCTACACTACCAATATCACAAAGACTAAGAATATTAGTGATTGATATATCTTGGATAACCTGCCCCGTTATAGGATTATTTAGAGTAATATATCCAGTAAGATCAACTATAGCACTTCGTAGGGTTTGTAAATATGCTTCAGTATTTTTATCAATATATGGTTTAATTTCTTCGTATGATGCTATCATTCCAAATGCAGATGTTGCCAACTGCGTTAAACGAGATGGATCGATTTTATCACCATATGCATCTACAAACCTCTGGGGATTAGATAAAAATAAAGAAACAATATCAGCAGGTCTAGATGCTATATCGTATCCAAAAGCTAGTTGAATTTTAGGTATCTTTGATAAATTCTTTACTACCGCTTGAAATTTAGCAATTGCTTCTGGATTACCATATGCCAATGTTGCAAGCTCATCATCACTATAAGGCTTTGCTTGGAATGGTGCATTTGGATTATACAAATATAAAGCAGCATTCCTTGCAGATGCCGCAAATGAGGTCAACGCAGGTACGATTGATGTACCTAGTTGACCACCAGATTGTCCAGCACTACTTGGCATAGCAAAACTTTCTACCTTATTCTTTCTAGGAGGGGGGGAAAAATAACCACGAAGTCCACTAAGTCCACTATACACTGTTGATAATGCTCTATTTTTGATACTAGGTGATGGTGTATCCACTTTTTTATTAGAATTCAATGCAACCTTAATGTACCGCTGTATCTCATCATCTGCAGGAAGATTTGTTTCTATATCTTTAATATCAATTTCTATTTGTTTAAGACAATCTTTCGCAATCTTATTTTCATATTCTGATACTGAAAGTTCAATTGTTATTTGGTTTAATCTTTCATTGATGCTAGATCTTTCATTTGCAGTTAAACGTGCATTCCTATCCTTCTTACGTTTATCCGTCTCTAGTCTAGATCGCAATTCTTTTCTCTCATTTAATAATTTAGATTTTAATACAGAATGTTCCTTTACTTTATCATTTGAAATGTGTTTTGTAATATAATATGCTACAGCACATGAGACCAATACTGATACTTTATTATATGATTGGACATCCAGCTCTTGATCTGGAGTTAATAAATTCGGAACAGTAAGATTAATATATTCTTCGATATTTGTAGGTTTTCTATTAAGATGACTATTTTCTTCAATTGCATATGAATCTTTAATCAGACGTATTGAATGCTCAGCATTTTCTAATACATTTTTCAATACTGTACGATCTAATTTACCGGATTTAATAAGTTCAAGTTGTTTACTTAGCTCATTTCTGGTTTTTATATATAATTGTACATCTTTAGTTGCATTAACCCCTTTTTTACCCATTTCAGAAAGTAGAGGTTTAACTTTTTCAATCTCATCTATTGCTTTTTTTATTTTTTGAATTCTATTTGGATATTTAATTGATAGTTCATCAATTAAATTAGCATTAGATGAAGAGGATGCTGGAGTTGTAGGACCCTGTAATGTATATCTAATAAGTTCAGTAAGTGATTCAGAAGTAGGAATCTGTGTTACAGATAACATTTTATATATTTCATTTACCATATTTACATTTCGGTCGCTGATAGGACTAATCTTTTGAGCATGAAATGAATTTTCTGTTACCTGTTTTACAAGATGTTCATAAAATTCGTTATTTTTACTGATTGTAATCGTATGATCTCCGATTGCAGAAGGAACAGCCTCTCCACTCGATAGTAATATTTCCTCTATAGGAATTACCTGTATGGATGAGTCAAATAATTGAAGACTATCCGACATTATATTATATATATAGATTTAAAAAAATATATACTACACTTTTTATTCTTACTTCCCAGTCGTCGGCTTTCGTTTCTTCACCACCTTTGCATCAGACGATGCGACGGATACCGAACTAGCCACGCGTTCTGCCGAATACTGCACCCAGCCCAGACGGAATGCCTCCAGATCTGCTAGCCACAACGACGAACCTGTCTCCGCTTCCAGCCTCTCTTTCTCCGTACGCTTCTCCTCGAGTTGACCATCCAATTCAACAACAGCCGATTGTTTGACACGATCCATGCGCATTCGCAGCACATAATCATAGGAATCGTACTCGTCGGGTTTCTCCAGATTGGACAACGCAGGAATGTCGCATGCCTTGAGTTGTACCACAATCTCTTCGTCGCTCTTCTTCTGCAGTACCAAATGCTCGTCGAGTAGTGCCTGGATGAATCGACGCTTCGCATCGAGTTCCTGCATCTGTCCACCGATGATTTCCAGCTGTTTCATGCGGCGTTCCTCATACATCGGCAGGCGTTTCTGAACGAATGTTTCCAAGATATCACCCACCGTCTTGTACTTGACAATGTTGAACTCGGTATCGAAGCAGGTCATATTCGTTGTCTTCCACGACGAAGTCAGCTTGAACTGTTTCTCGAACTTGTCTGTATTATCCTTGATCGCATCGTACCCCTCCTCGGTAAAGTAGAGTACGAATCGAACATCCACATCATTGTACAAATCGTCAAACCCTTTCAGGCCACAGGGCTCGACGTCATCCTTTGAGGAACTGTGAGACGCCGTCTCCGCCTTCTTAGCCGCCTGCTTGGCATCCTTCGATTTCTTCTCCTCGACATCCAAGAGTTGATCCAGGAATGCCTTGTAATCCTTCGTCCAGGTTCCCGTCGGCAGCTCGGTTATGGTCGCCGTCTTCTTCTCATCGTCCAATGTGTAGACGCCCTTCGTGATCCACGTCTGTTCGTCTTGACGATGCGTTGTTCCCTTGAATCCGAACCACCAAGGATCCAACGCATGTCCCGCCAAGGAATCCATAGAACCCTCCAGACGATGGCGGAGCAAGCAGATCAGATCATCGGGTTTATAAGGTGGAATGTTGGTGGAATAGCCCGTACCAATTCCAACCGAACCGTTGATCGCCAGCAGAGGAACCACTGGCAAGTAATATTCGGGCTCGACTCGATCGCCGTCATCGTCGATGTATTTTAGAAGACAAGAGTCTTCTTTGCGAAAGATCAGGGAGACAATGTCCTCCAGATATGTATGGATATAACGTGGTGAAGCCGCATCCGAACCGCCCATCAGACGCGATCCGAACTGTCCCACAGGTTTCAGCAAATTCATGTTGTTGGATCCCACAAAGTTCTGGGCCATCGCGACAATCGTTCCGTTGAGCGACGCCTCACCATGATGGTACGCCGCGTGTTCCGAAACATAACCTGCGAGTTGTGCGACACGGATCTCTTCCCGCAGATTACGCTTCAAGCAGGAGAAGAGGATCTTGCGTTGAGAAGGCTTGAGTCCGTCCATGACATGCGGCAAGGAACGGATGTTATCGGCATTGCTGAAATGAATCAGCTCGCAATTCACAAAGTTAGTATAGCTCGCCTTGGCTGCTACGGGAATCAGCATTTTCGTGGGATCGTAATGGCTCAGCCATCGCTTGCGATCATCTGCCTGTTTCTTGTTAAACGCCAAGTTCATGGACTCGTCGGTTTTCTCATCCCATTCGTACTGGATCTCGTGCAGATCCTTGAACCATTCTCGTGCCTCGGCGGGCGTCGACGTACCCAATCCTTTGTAGTATTTGATCTTCCAGCCAGACAGTGAATTCACGTCCTTCCATTGGATGAACTCAGGAAGAGAGTAGAACGACAGCGTGGTCTTTCCTTTGGTCGCCTTCAGAATGGGAGTCAAGAGCGTGCACAAGAAGCCGGTTTTCATGAGCCCAGGCCACTCAGCGTGGAACAAGTTCATGAGAAGACCCTTGATGTGAGATCCATCGTGATCTTGATCGGCCATGACCATAACGCGTCCGTACCGCAGTTCAGAGACGTCTTTGTACTGTTTACCTTGTTCCAAGCCAAGGATCTTCTTGATCGCCGTCAGCTCCTCATTCGCATTGAATTTCTGAACGGTTATGTCGCGTACGTTCAGCAACTTACCTCGCAAGGGGAACACGCCCCAGCGTTCACGTCCGACTTCTTTGAGGCCTGAGATGGCAGAGGTAGCAGCTGAATCTCCCTCCGTCAGAATGAGGGTGCACTCCTTTGATTTCGCCGTTCCTGCCATCATGGCATCTTCCAGCTTTGTCATACCACGAATGGTGGATCGCTTCTTTCCATCTGTCTTCTTGGTCTCACGCAGAGACTTGGCTTCGAGAAGGAACTTGGCCTCTTCCAACAGTCCGAGCTTGGCGAGTCCGTCCACGAGCTTACCACTGTATTCGGGCCTGGATCCAAACTCGGTGGCGGGTGTGGTAAGGAACTCTTTGCTCTGCGAATCAAAGCTCGGGTTCACGATGGTGGAATTGATGAATAGAACCACGGAGTTCTTGAGTTGACCCGGTTTGATGTCGATCTTTTTCTTTTTGGCGACTTCGCAAAAGTCGGTTAGTACTTTTCGACTCACGCTCTCTACGTGTTTGCCACCCTTCTTGGTATGAATACCGTTGACGAAGGACAGGTGTTTGTCTTCAGGAAGCTCTTCCTCGTCCGAATACAAGTGGCTCGCCAGGACTGCACCGATCTCCCAGCGAGGTCCGCAATTCTCATAGGCGAATCCTGTCATTCCATCACGCAAGAACAGCTTGATGAACTTCTCAAAGGTATTGGATGGAACAACGGCACTGTTCCAGGATACTTTGACGTCCTTTCCGACGAGAGAAGCGAGCTCGATGATGCGGGTATGAAACACGGCGATCATATCATCGGAAATACCGGATTCGGAGAACGCACCTGCAAACAGGCGGCGATCGGGCAGAAAGGTGATGGAGACGGATCCCGTCTTGGAGGTTGATTTTTTGATGATGGGTTTTTCACACTGGGTCATGTTATCGTACCAGCTCTGGGTGTATTGTTTTCCAGACGCGGGGCATCGGATGTTCACGGTAAAGAGTTTGCTGAGGATGTTAGTTAACTTGGCACCATACCCGTTCTTGCCTCCTACGATCTTCTCCTCTGACTTGTCGTAATTGCTGGAGGTAAGGAGGTGTCCGAAGATCATCTCGGGAATCATGACCTTTTGCTCTTCTTCCATTTCAATCGTGATTCCGTCTCCGTCGTTCTCCACCGAAATCTGCGTATCTCCATCCTTTGATGACACGCAGACATCGATGTGTTTGATGGGAGTCATGCCGGCAGTCGTGATGGAGCGAACGTACTCGTCGCGGGCGTTGACGATGATTTCATCGAAGATCTTGTACAGACCTGGATTGAAATGAAGCTTTCGCCAGACCATTTTGTTCGAGCCCGCGTCGTACACCCATCGCGTCTCCTCGTTGGTCTTGGTGCTGCCGACGTAGGTGTCAGGGAGCTCGAGAATGTGCTGGTGGTGAGTGTGCTTCTGGTACTTTCTAACGGATACGGACATGGCCATGGATGCAGTGTATACGGGGTGGTATCTTTCTGTTTAGGCTCTGGATACCGTCAATTTTTATGATGTCATACTAGATAGGGGATGGCAGCTGCAAATGCCAAAGAACCAGTCATGATGACAATTGAATTAGTTCATGCATTATATGAACTAACTGCACGTTCGATAAGAAGTGCAGGTATACCACAATTTACTACCGATCTGTTAACATGCAATGGCGGAGCAGTATATACGTTATTGTCTGAAACAATGCCGATCGAACCATTGGAAACGTTTGATTGTGATATGGTATTATGGCCAAACGTCAATCCGAATGTGGCATTTGATTTAACAGTACAGGTGAAACGAATATCAGACCATATCATAAAAAACATAAAAGCAGTGTATGATTCAATGGAACCATCCATACAATCTGCCATAAAAAAAGCAGTAGATTCTGAAACACCTACCTTTACAACATCCATTTATACACATCCTAAAATTGGTAAAATTATTATAAATAATAATATAACAGTCCTTATAAATGGAAAAAGAACAATAAAGATTGAATTAGTTGTTCATAATGCAAGGAATAGCCAAGAGTTCTTAATTGATCATCAGCAGGCGACCGATCGTCATACTGCTATGATATATGATCCAATGTACTGTCCTGTACCGAATATATACCAAATTCCAAACAGAGAAACAAGAGTTCCATCTCTCGTGTCATTTGTTGTTCAGCAATTTTTCTCCTTTACAAACTTATTCTTTACAGCAAATTCAGTACCATTAAAGAACATAAATCGTATTAGCCTGATTTTTCAAGGACTTGGCGAAGAATATAAGCCAAATCTTGCACAGGATATGGCACGAATGATAAAAGGTGTTATTTCTAATACGTATGATCAAACTATTCGTAAGCGATACATGCAAACAATAGAACAAGCAACCGTTCAAAGTGGATTATATGCTATGATATTGCTATATTACTTTAAAGGTGCATATTCAAGCAAGATTTCTATGAAACAGGGACTGATAAAAGGCCTTGTAGGTATGAAGCCTAATATAATCGAAATAATACAGGAACCATATCGTAGCTTATTAGATGATATGTTAAGAACAAATAAGAACGATCCACAACTACAAACGAAATTCGATGAATTATATAACAAACTTAAAAATAACAATCAACAAAATGTATTATCTAAATTTATAATGGAAACCTATCGTTCAGATGGTGGTCGTAAAACAAAGAAAAATAAACGCACTCGTAAGACCAAGAAGCGTTCTACTCGTTAATGGGAATGACATGGCAATATCCCTTTTTCTTGTGTGGATCGCAAAGAACGGTGAAATGCGTCTCGATGCAATCGGTTCCCTTGGATTGAACGCACGAACTATGAACAGACAGACCCTTTCGTTGATCAAGAAGGAATGACCGAGAGTACCGTGTAAGAAGGGAAACACACGCTTTCTGTTTAAATACATCAGGAGTGGCTTGATGACATGCCTGATGTGCTTTTTTCTCGAATTCTACGTGATTGGAAGAAGGATGTTTCATCTCATATAATACAGCACTGCTGCAAATATTACATGGAACCATGTATTGAGTGCGTGCAAGACTCATCATGGGAATAACTGCATTTGCATAATGTAAGGTAAAAGCGAGGAGAAAGATTTGAAGCATCTGATTTTCTATTGGGTCCGACGATTAATCAAATTTTCTGAATTGAAACCCCCATTTCACGACAAAAATGCTCAACGAGTTCATCGTTCTTGTAATCATGGATATACTTGATTTCACGAATGCCTGCTGCCAAGATCATGCGGCAACAAATAATACATGGGTAATGGGTTATGTATGCACAGCATCCGTTGCAGGAAACCCCGCGTTTAGCACAATCCGCCACCGCATTTTGTTCGGCGTGAACGGTGGCTTGTTCGTGCCCTTCACGGATGATTGATAAATGTTCGCATCCAGGAAGAAATCCGTTGTATCCTTGACTAACAATGCGATGTTCCGATACGAATACACAGCCGACATGGAGACGCTCACAGGGGCTTCGAGTAGCGGTCACTTGGACAATCTCTTTAAAGTAGTCGTCCCAGGATGGCCTCATAGTGATTCATCGCTTTACCATTTTATATCCCTTTCAACAGAAACATATTTACGAATATTCTCAGAGGTCTCCTTCTCTGAATCCCAATACTCATAGGATTTGTCAGTCGGGTAATTCATTCTAGAAAGGGTATGGGTAGGAAGAATGTTTTTCTTCCATATATCATCGACCGTGAGATTATCGGTTAGGATATGTGAATAGGAAGAAAAGAAAGAGAGAGGGATGGGCCCAGAAGATTCCATATCGTAGCCGCATAGTACAAGGGTCGAACCTTCATGTTTGACAGGATCCCATGCTGTAGGAAAGTTTGTACTTGTTTCATAGTAAATCGTTTGACCCGTTTCAGAGGAAAAATAGGTGAGAAAATGATTCTCTACTTCTTTCATTTTGAATCCACACCGTTGCATGGCTTGATCAAGCTGGTTTAGAAATTTTGGACGATACAAGACGACAGTATCACCGTGTTCGGAGCGAGGCTGGCTGTCCATATAATACCACGTTTTGATCTCTGGAAATAAAACAGCGGGTGTCAAATCAGTTCCTGCACCAGGATAAAATGCACTCATTCTAACTTAGAATACGAATATACTTTAAATTGAAATCTTACGTGTTCTGCGTTGACCATGCTTGTTCTTTTTACGGGACTGTAATGCCAAACGAAACGCCTTTTTCTTGTGATTGCAGCCTTTTTCTAAAATGGCAAAATCAACTGCGGCAGATTTACCACCGGTTATCGCACTGGCGAGACGGGCGAGACCCCAGCTTTGGGCGGTTTGGCTGGGGCGGGATCCCGACGAGAAATACGCACCTTCTCCTTTACTAACAATTTGCTTGAGGGCACCAATGGAACATCCTGTTTGTTGGGCGAGCTTCTTGGTAGGTGTCATGGTTTCCACGCCATAGAGACGACGGGCCGTTTCGAGATGGCGAGAGGGACGGTGGGGATAGGATGCAAGAGGAGCTCGTGAAAGGTACTTTCCGCTCTTATAAGCACGTCGGGATGCCTGCAACATAGCCCGTTGTTTTCGTCGATCCTTTCGAGATAAACGAAGAGGGATGTATTTAAGAGGAATCATTTACTCTGGGAAGATAATATAATTCCAGAGTAGATGAGAGGGAAGAGGACAGCAAGACATACCAGACCACTGTGTAGTTTGCGTAGTATGCGTAGTATGCGTAGAACACACAAGATGAAAGGAGGATTTGTTCCATCTGTTATGGGAAACTTCCTGTTGGGTGCATCTAAATACATAACACCATTGGCTCTCTTTGCAGGATACAAGTTGTATACGAAGACAAAAAATATGAAATGTCGTGCTCGTCGTAGCACTAAACGTAATCGAAAGTAATTACTGCATAACCGTATCCGTGGAATAAATGTAATTAAATTGATTCGCGTTTTTGGATAATATCTTACTGAATGGATTTTGAGCACGATTTTCGGATGAATCAAAAATAGTAGTTTTATTAAATTGATTTCCTGTTTTTCTTCCACCAGCGTTGTGAATATTGAATTGTCCACCTCGTGCCTCTTTGATATGTTTATTGGATTTGGCGATGGAATGACCGTATGCACCCGAACTGTATTTTTTACCTTCTAGTACCTCACGAGATCGTCCACTTTCACTGCATCCTTTGCACTTTTGAAATTCAGGATAGGTACATTTTTCTCCCGATTCGTGCTGCCAGATATGCAATCCAATCCACTCTTTATCGCCTGTCAGATCAATGTATTCTTGATATTTTTCAATACAACTTTCTGTTGTACCTAATCCAGTCAATCCTTTCCATCCACATGATCCAAGTGTTTCAGGAACGTATAGACTGATTGGTTGATGAGTAAGTAAAAAGCTCATCATTGCATCTTTGACATCAGATGATTTAAATAAGGATTTGACTCCTACGGTTGATCCGACCAAATTTTCAAAACCAACTGTGCAGGTTCTCATGAGAGTACGAATAATCATCTGGTAGATCATCGAAGTTTCGCGATAGAGTCCTCCATCAATCGAAAGAAACGTGTTTGGAAATCCTTCTACCTTCGAAAATAAGTTGATGAGAGTCTGTGCCCAATAGGTCTTTCCTGCAGCACTTGGGCCGAATCCCATGATCAAACGTCCTTTAGGGGTAGGATGGTCAAACGTCATTTTGATAACGGCAATGTCTTTTTGCCACTCTCCTGTGAGAGGACCATTGAAAGATAACTTTATAGGGGCTGGATCACCTTTCTTCTTGTTAGCCCATAAGACGCTTTGAATCAGAGAACGAATCATGTAGGCAGTGGACCCGATTTCTTTTTGAATCAGATCGGATAAAATGGCCTGACAGGCTCCATCACATGATTTCCATTCACGTTTTGTGCAAGGTTTGGTAAATGGATAGAGAGAAGTAATAGCCTCTTCTACCTTTTTCTGGATGTCATAGAAATCCTTTACTCCAAATGTCTTAAATAATAGACCCATCAATTCTTCCTTCTGATTCTTATTCAATGTATCCCCTTCAAAATAAGGTTCGATCGCGGCAATACTAGTTCCATTAATAATAACCATCTTTCCAGAATTATTGGATGCAACATGGTTGGTAGATTTCTTGGTTAATCCGAGAGAGACGTTTTTCCCATTCTCTAAATGAACTGAAATCGAACCGCCATAACGAATACTTCGTTTAGTACTGCGTTTAGTACTACGTTTTCGCAATGGGTGTTTTCTTCGCGTTTTACCCATACCTACTATAAGAGAATATCATATTCATAATATATACGATAATGCATATGATGAGAATGAATAGAGAAATCAGTGCGTTTAAATACAAGAACAGCCCCGTTCCGGACAACCGGGGATTTCTAGAATTGTCAATAGTCTAAAGCCGATTCAGACAAATAAACACAATGAGTCTTGCACAAGGAAAAGCGATGCCAAACGCGAATGGGAATTTATTTGAGATCCGTACCGTTCAATCGGCCGCCTTCCGTACGTTAATTGAAGCCTTGAAGGAGATTCTTACCGAGGCGAACCTGGAGTTTGATTCGACTGGCATCAAGGTGATTGATGTGGATGAGACCCATACTGTTCTGACGTATTTGCGTCTACATGCCGATCGTTTTGAGTACTTCTATTGCCCAGCCAAGTATGTTCTGGGTATCAATATGATTTATCTGTTCAAGTTGATCAAGACCCTGTCCAACAATGACAGCTTGACCCTGTTCTTGCCGGCGAGCAACCCAAACAAGCTGGGCATTCGTGCGGAGAATGCGGAGAAGGGAACAACGAATACGTGGATGATGAAGTTGTTTGATACGAATGTGGAGAACATTGAGTTTCCAAACATTTCGTTCACGTCGATCATTCATATGCCGTCGGCGGATTTCCAGAAGATCTGCCGTGATTTCAATGCACTAGCGGAGAAGCTGGAGATTACGAGTTCGAGCTCGGATCTGATCTTTCGATGCGTGGGAGACTTCGTGGATGGTGAGACGGTAATTATGTCAAACAACCAGGGTGGAATTGAGGTAGAGCGTAATACGAATGAGATCGTGCAAGGCATGTTTGAGCTGAAGTATCTTGTCTTGTTTACGAAGTGTACGAATCTGTGCACGAGCACGCAGATCCATTTGAAGAATGACTACCCGCTGGTTCTGCGTTATATGGTGGCGAATCTGGGCGAGGTTCGTTTGGTTCTCGCTCCGCAGAAGCAGAAGACGGAGACGACAAAGCCACAGAAACTCTAGGGTGGGGACGCTAACGCACACTTCGTAAACCCACACCCCTGTACAGATGTAAAGTGAAAAGATTCCATTTACTGGTATATAATTTTAATAAAGTAAAACAATAAAAAGATAATATCGAATAATATCTTTTTATGTTAACCATCCAATTAAGATCGGCGGGTGCGTCGCTTAGACTTTTTATTGCGTTTTGTTTTTCGTAGGTGTTTTCTACTTCCACCTGATGAATTACACAACTTATAGGTTCCCAATATTGTCATTGTATTACTATTGGGATTACGATTACGACTAGTTTTTTGACCATTTAGCCATGTTATATATGTATCTACAAATGCATCTACATTTTCTTTCGTTATAGATGATCGAAGTTTCGTAAATATAATACGAAATCCTTTATTGTCTTGATTCATTTTAACAGTTATTACAGGGATATACCTGCCACCATTATTTGTAATTCTAAAAACAAGATCAGAGTCAGATTGACTGGATGATATAAATTTGTTGGGTGGAAAAAGGTGTTTAAATGGACCACCATCATTTTCCATTATCTTATCAAGTCGAAACCCCCACAACGAATCTTTTAATTTTTTAATTTCTTTAGCATCTATTACTTCACCATTTTGCGTACAAATATCAACTGAATACGTTGGATTAACAGAAGCAGAAGCAGTCGCCATTATAATAAAAGAACATATTTTTTGAGAGATATTCCCAAAAAAATAGAACAGGTATTTTCTTACTTTGGCTCAAAAAGGGCATTACATTTTCTTCTGAACAAACGGGGTATAGATGATCTCTGATTCTTTAAGGGAACTAATCGAGGTAGAAAGAGTAGAGGGCTGATTAAACTTCTGAGCGTCTGTATTCCACAGTTTGATAATGTTGAAACCCCGTTTCGGGCTAATGGATATTCCATTGATTTTATTATCGACATTCGTGGTGGAACAGCCAAGCATGGACGCAATGATATACGTCAGACATACTTCAGCGGCATCTTTCTTTTGACATCGGAAGGAATAACATCCACCACGAATGTGGTGATGACTCTCCCACAGGGGAGGCGAGGGATCGCGCATCATAAAGAACATTCCGTCGGAGAGGGTCTCCGTCTGAAGGACTTCCATGAGAGACCAAAATTGGCCCCATGTTTTCATGGATCCAAGATTGATAAAGGACTGAAGTGTCCATTTGGTCTCTTCGGGGGAATGGAAATAGAGCGTCCACGATCCGGTAGGAATGGAAGAATGAATAGTCAATTCTTCATTCGATTGGGACATGGTGTGGTGATACGGAGGTGTATCTATGCTAAGTGGGTGGTTGATTTCTTTAAACTGAACACGATCAAATTTATGCATGATAAAAGGTGAAAGGGTCGTGTGGTGGGACGACATATTCTCGGATGGAGATCTTTCCATTTCGAATAGCAAGGCAGTTATTATCGGCAAATAGTGATAATGTTTGTTCATTACCTTCGTCGTCGATGATATGGAAATGAATCTTTGAGTTAGCGGAAAACCATTGTTTGGTTTCGGCACACCAGGCAAGCAGGATCATCGTTAATTTTGGAACAATGGTAGGAGTTGTATTGACTCGAAATTTTGCCATAAAGGAATCAAAATCAAATTCCTTCTCGGATTCTTCTTCGGTTATGGAGATCTTGGCAGATAGCCAGGACAATTTATAGGATTGAATGGGGGTTTCCATGCCGATATAATTCAATTCATGAGAAGCATACGTCCACTTCGCAGGTACGTGGTTGGATATATGAGAAGCAGGAAGAGGCAGGGTGTGATCGTTAGGAAAAATCCATGTATGATGCTTATTTTGTATGTAATAGGATACATCGTGATACACATCAGAGATACGATGTTTCGTTTGGATGCATTTATCGGTTGCCCAGTTCCACAGCTTGATGCAAGAAACAAAAATATATGAACGGAGCGTCATATGACTGTATTTCTAGTTAGAATATTATTTAAGTTGATCGATAGAATGAAATGGTCTGGGTTTTTGTTTTCCAGACACCGATGGGATTTTCGGATGGCTGACCCTCGGAGTCGATTTCATAGATGAACCCCTCTTCAGGATCTTTGTAGTAGTTTACTCCTTTGACGGTGATTTCCTCTAGCTCCACACCCTCTTCTTCGTCTTCTTGGGCCTCTTCTTGTTCTTCTGCCTCTGCCGCTTCTTCCTTCTTTGATTCCACTGGCTCCTCCTCCGCTTCCTCTTCCTCTTCTTCTTCTTGTTCCTCCTCTTCCTCTTCCTCTTCCTCTTGTTCCACCGCCGCTTCTACTGCCTTGGTCTCTACGATAGGGGCCGCTTCTACCGCTTTAGTTTCTACGATAGGTGCCGCTTCTACCACTGGTGCAGGCTGGACAATGGGCGTTTCAACCTCTTCGGTTTTATGAATGAAGAAGGTTGGATCCACGATTTCATTTTGAAGAGGAGTGGGTCCACTCAGCCATGGATCATCTTCCATCTGATCATCCAGATGCCCATCGATATGAATCTCACGGGTCTCTTCCATGACATCAAGACGGTCCACGAGATGATGAATGGTGTGTTTCTGAGCATTCACTTCGATCGTCAACTCTTCCACGCGTTTTAGAAGAGAAGACACGTCCGTTCCTTGCGTATAAGCATGTGCAGAAGGAACAGAAGAAGCAGACACATTCGGTCCGCCATGCAAGGAATTCAACCAATCTTCCAACTGGTAGAGATCCTTCTTGATCTTGTCGATAGTGTTAGCAATCAAAGCAGATGTAATGGACATGGTTGACTTTAAATATGCAGCGTATTCGCATCAAATTTTACGACGATTTGATTTTCAGGTTGATGCAGGCATCAAGTGTAGACTCCCATGCCTTCAACGGTTTCGTACGACGAAGTCGAAGAACCTCCTCGGCCTTTTGAAGGCGTTCCTTAACTGTCTCATTCACATTCTTCGTCAAGCTTGCATCATAGAAATCAATGGGCTTGGTATCCATTGTGGACAAAATGCTGACCATCGGCGGAAGGTGAACATCGATACGTACCTTATGTGAATGGATAAGGGTTCGATATTCTTCAATCGATAAAGAACCACCAAAGAGACGCAGAGAAGTGCGAGGTGGTGCGGGGTGAATGGTCCCATGACATGCCTCGCCATAAACGCGATAAAGAAGAGCCAGTTGTTCCCAACGAGTGTGAGAATCTTGACGCATATCAAAGAGATAGGCGACTGCACATTCAGGGCTGCAATAATTACCAGACACTTCCAGGTGCTCACCTGTATCACGAATGGGCAACACAACGGGGCGATGGGTAAAGGAATGGCAGCACCAAAAACAAGCGGCATCGGATTGAGACGGGATTTGTTTGATATCCGATGAATCTTTGAATTGAACCAGAAGGGTCGATTTGAGTGTATAATAATCGATCTCTGGTTCCTTAGGAGCAACAGGCTTCGAATCCACCGATTCGGATACATCATTAGAAGGACATACAACGGTATTGGTTAATTGCTCTACCTCTTCACAGAACGGATTATCTGCATTCAAATCATAGGGCTGTGCCTCGGTAGGAGGATGTGGATCATATACAATTGGCATATCCGTCATGGGAACATCTCTGCTTTGAATGGGAAGATGAACAATTAATGGGCGGCGAACACCTGAAAGAAGGGAACCCTCGATGCCATCTGGGGTAACAACTGCAACGACAGGGAATTGCTTCTTCTTGCTGGTTTTTTTAGCGGGTGCATCGACTGGATGCTCGGTGGTTGTGCTACGTTTTCCTCGACCTCTCCCACTCATACTGGTAGATTGCAGTCATGATTTCATTTAAGTTGTTTCTTGTATCTATCATGATATAATAGAATCATATCATGATAACCCAGTAAATAACATAAGAATCCTTTAGAATCGGGATCCATACAGAGCCTTAAACGCCGCCTTGTGGGTCAGGTGGTAGACGAGGGCGAACACGACGGCGTGGAACGCGGCCTTGACCAGAAACGAGGAGCCTGGTGGGAGAGACAGCAGCACACCTGGAACAAGGAGGAAGAAGAGCACCGCAGTGAAGAGAGACATGAGAGGGTGAAACATTGCTATACTTATGGAGCAGGAAAAGAATAGAAAAGGGTTTAAGCATTATATGCCAGCGTAGAAGTAAGATGTCCGTAGACACCGCGTTTTGGTGTGAACGGGTTCGGAAATGTTTTTCCATGTTTTTAAAAAATCCAACCACGATTCAGCACTTATTATTATTTGGCCCTCCTGGATCTGGAAAAACAACGAGTGCTGCATGGCTCGTGGATCAGATTTGGGGGAATCGTAAATCATTGATGTGCATTTCGATGAATGCCGCGGATGAGCGTAGTTTGGAATCGATTCGTCAAAAAGTATTTCCGTTTCTTCGTGTGGACTGGAGAACTGCCGGTGAGACAGCACCTCGTTTTCTGATATTGGACGAATGTGAAACGTTAACGGAAGCAGCTCAATTGTCGTTGCAAACGATTCTGAATACGGATCCGACGGATATTTGTGTCATCTTGATCTGCAATTCACAAAGTCGAATTCACCCGAAACTTCGTCAACGATTACTAAAAATCAGATATGATCCACCAAATCGAAATCAAGAATCCGCCGATTTATTTACAGCCATGACACGAGGTGATTTGCGTCAACATACACGTCAATCGGACACAGAGCGACGAATTTGGAATTATCTTCATTGCCATCCATCTCATCTGCCAACCCTTCTCCAAGATGATACGATTGACTTTCACATGATTGTCTCTGAACTTCTTCTTCTTGCCGATCGATTTGATATTCTGGATGGACCTCTTTTGAATCGGATCAATTTGGTATATTCCCTCCTTGTTGATAGTACTACTCTTCAAGAAGAAACGGAACAACATTTGATAACATTAATGAAAGAATTTAAAGTGAAATTTGAAGTGAAATGCACAGCTCAATAACTCATACACAATGGCATATACTAAATCAAAACTGCGAGTCTCCACGATGGTGATCACGGCACATTGGGGAACTCCAATCCAGTTGGATCAGCTCTTCGAGTCGCTTCGTCCGATTCTGATTCCGATCTGGTATCCAGAGGAGGGAATTCTCAAGTTTGAACATAAAAATATGGTACTCGGGTCCAGCTACAAAGACATTTTCACCAATCGAAAGATAACATCGAAATCGTTCTTCAATCAATCCACGATGGTGCTTCGTAGAAAGACGGTGAATGGATGGAAAGAGGTGAATGTAAAGTTGTTTGCGAATGGAGGCATTCAGATGACGGGTGTAACATCCGAGCCTTTTGCACAGGAGACAATGGAGTGGCTTCTAAACGTCTTTCGTTCACTCCAGGGATCGCCCTTCAAGGAGGAACCGTCCATTCAACGATTCTCTGTTCAACTCATTAATACCGATTATGCTCTGAATCAATTCATTAATCAGGATGTACTTCACAAGATCCTGATTAACGAATACAACCTATTTAGCATGCTGGAAAAGACCATTTATCAGGGGGTGAATACCAAATTCTTCTATAACGCCCGAAATCCAGGAAATGGAATCTGCCAGTGCAAGACGTTCTGTAAGGGACAGGGAACGGGAGAGGGAGAGGGAGAATGCAAGCGCATCACCATGAGCATCTTTCGAACGGGTAAGATCATTATCACGGGTGCTAGACAACTGAAACAAATCGAATCCGCTTATGATTTCTTGAACCAAGTGTTTGACCGCCATCATGCAAAGGTCTTGTATCCTCCAAATACGGAGTGATACAGAGTGATACGGAGTAATAAGAAATGGTTGCGTTTATTCAAAAGAAAGGAATTATATTTTATTGTCAGATTTAGACATGGCAACCCCGGCATCTTCTACACCTGCTAATCCCGTTGTTGTTCCAGCCGCAGCTACTGCAACCGCCGCTGCCGCCGACATCCTGCCTTCTGCCCAAACTATGATTCAGGCCTCCAAACTAGCGATTGAGCAGGATCGTGCCATCATGCTCGATTATTACCGTCAGACCGCGGGAGGAACCGCGTTTCTCGGCGAAGACCCGAATACAAAGGAGAAGATTCTTGTCAAGTCAAAGGATGAGTTTACTTCGCTGATCAAGAAGCTCTTCAAGGTGGGTGATGATTTTATCATTCTGACCGAGAACTCGCTGTATGTTGTATCGGGCAAGATCCAGAAGCGTAAGGTCAACCTGGCGTCTCTTCAGGAGGCTTATGATTCTTCGTTGTAATCGATAGAAAGATGTCGCCTCTTGGAGAAATTATTGCTCTAACCATTCTATTTTTGTTTTTAATCATACACGGTCGTGTAAGTGGACCAAAAATCTACTCGTTTCTACTCAACCACGTCATTGCCCTTCTTCTTGCATTTTCAATTTCCTATCTCTACTTCAATTACAAAAATTGAAAGAATGTGTTTGATCCACAATGGTTGCCCGTCATGACTACCCTTGAGGATACGTTATTTGATCCAAAGGTAATTGTTCTTGGAGTGTTTGGTTCCACCAACAAAGTATCAGAGCGTGATCTCCAAGAACAGGTTCTTCTTCCAATATTGCAAGAATTGGGAAGTGTTCCCACCAAACTTCTTCTTCCATCCGAAGGAAATAGCTCCATTTATCTTCAAGAATGGGCGGAAACGCTCTCGATTTCTACACAGGTCTTTCGATCAGACTGGGCACGGAATGGAAAAATAGCACAACATCTGCGTGATGATCAAATACGAAATGAATGTACTCATGCTCTCGTATTTCTTTCTTCTCGATCCACGCGTTTGGAACGATTCTCGGAATCATTGTCTAAAAAAGGAAAAATCGTATTTACATCATCGCCAGAGCTGGAGCTGACGCAGCTCGTTTACTCTGCAGAGAAGGCTTCAACGCACGCTCGCAAATCAAGTACAGGAACAACGCAGACGTTGCTGAAATTCCAAAAGAAAGCAGAATGTTAATCAATACGGCAACCATCATTCCAAGGGTCATCTTGGAAGAGGTAAACACCCATACTCCGTAGAGAAGCGCAAGGCCGGCCCATACGGAGAAGATGACGAAAAAGACATAAAAGTAATTGCAGAGGAGATTATCCGGAATCTGATCGGTCCACTGTGGAGGGTTCATGTTTCTATTGGAACCATTTATTTTTTGGAGAGAGACCGGAAATCTAGTATGTTTATACCTTCCGTTATAATGCTATAATCAAACACATCGAAATATGATACGAGTACGGTAAAAAAGTGGCAATAAATCGTTTCCTATCGCTCAAATGCTCTGCCGTTTTTTTAAGACCTATCAGAAATGGACTGGAAATACTCACAGATCGAAGATAATTTTCAAACGGCTAAATAGAATGGCAAGAAAATCACATCGTGCTTCCCGGACTAAGAGCCGTAAGCATTCTAAGCGTCAACGCAGTCAACGTCAGCGCAGTCAGCGTCAACGTCGCACACGTCGTCATCAAGGCGGATCCCATGCACTCATGGGTGCGCCACTTTCGGACAGTCTTGCGGGTGGCTGGTCCTCTAAGATGGCCGCAGGACAGGGTGGCGATTTTATGAAGTATCACGCGGGTCAGCGTGGTGGTTTCCTTGCAGGTGCCCCCGTTAGCGTCATCGGCCGCGAGGGACTTCCCAGTTCCATGCAGGGTGCCGCAATGACGGCTGGAACCATGCGTGCCTATGCTGACATTGCGGGCTTGAAGGATCAGACGGGCGGTCGTCGTAAGCGTAAGAACAAGAAGAGCAAGAAGCAGCGTAAGTCTCGTTCCAAGCGTAGCAAGAGCCAGCGTCGTACTCGTCAGCGTCGCACCCGCAGCAAGCAGAGTGGTGGTTGGAAGTTGGACTTTTCCCCTGTCTCGGCGGCGGGCATGCTTCTCTCCGACTACTCTAAGACGGGTCTGAGCCCTCAGTGGAACGGCGGCGTAGAGTTTTCTGCGGCCGCGGCTCGTCAGGCCATGTGAACTTTTTGAGAAAAAGTTCGCAAAAATGCCCAAAAAGCTTGGAGGGTAAGAAAGTGCCCAAAAATATTCGTATAATGACTAAAAATTGAAAGAATCCTATGTTATGATAAAAACACCATAACATGAGCGTCTGTACGATTTGGACCGATTTACCCCAAGAAGAGCAAGACAAGAAAAAGGAAAATTTCCTTGTAAATGCTTCCGCTGGAGACATTCTTATCTATCAAGGGCCCAATCAAATGGATCAAACACGATACGAAGTCGTCATCAAAGAAGGAAAGAAAGAACTAAAATGGACGCATTCTCCTTACGATTACTATGATTGTTATTGAGGTTGCAAATAAATATCCTTCTGAATCGAATCCTCCGAGCACGAATACGATCTCACCTTCTCTTGAAACAATGGGACCAGAAGAGCACGACCCTCTGCAGTAAACAAGGCCCTTTCCGATGGGCGGATCGAAACCTCAATGATAATATACAAATCACCGTGCTTTCCCAGTACACCAGGCATTGGCATACCAAACCCACTCAATACATACCGATCATTCTGGAACGAGCCCGCTGGAATCTGTGCAAAGAGCCCCTCATCATATCCTGGGTGGCCATCGATTTGAACCACGCATCCAAGAAGACTTTCCGAAAGAGTGATGGATATTTTTGTTTCCAAATGCTGAAAACGATCGCCAACGCGTTTGAATTGCTTATACGCGGGATCATTGGGATCTTCTTGAAGAATGATCTGGGCATCGCCTGGACGCTCAAAAGCGGGATGATCCGAGCAGACTTCAGGAAACAAGAAGTTCTCTTCAGCACGTGTTCCTGGTGCAATATGAACCGCCAGGTTTCTTTTTTCGGCATGAAATCCCGTTCCATTGCATGGAGTGCATACTTCAATGATACGTTCACCCTTTGCCTGACAATCCAGGCACGGCCCCGTTGTATGCATCGCCATCGGGCCCATTTGGATAACCTGAGTAACCGCACCTTGACCGTTGCATTTGCGACAGATTTCCTTTGATTTGGCACCCGTGTGTTCACAATGAGGGCAGAACGATTGACGATTAATGGTGATATCAAACTTATGTCCCAAATAGAATTGTTCCAAGGTTATGGGAATCGTCTGAACCGCAGGAGCCGGTTTTTTGCCTTTTCTTACCTGTCCACGCTGTGGACCAACGGGTGGATTGCCAAACATATTGCCAAACAGATCATTGATATTAAAATCAAATGGGAATCCGCCTTGAGGCATGCCAGGGAATCCAGGAGGAAATCCATTCTGTTGCTGTTCCATCATTTGTTCATCTGTCATTCCCGTTTCATCGTAGATCTTGCGTTTTTTCTCGTCGGTTAAAATATCGCTAGCCTTGGTGATTTCCTTAAAGGTTTCAGGATTTCCGCCCTTATCAGGGTGATGAACACGCGCCAGTTTGAAATATGCCTTTTTGATGGCGGTACAACTGTCGCTCTTTGAAACGCCTAGAATATCATATAAGGATTTGGAGGACATCCCTTTAATCGGTTTATACTGGGCTCGTTTAAGTTAGGTAATCTAAAGTCGAAGAGAGACAATGAAATAAAGACCCATGACATCCCTTGTGGGTCAGGATACCGTTTGGAAAGAATGTAAAGAACAATTGGAAACTCCGTGTCATATTTTTATAACAGGATCGGCAGGATGTGGAAAAACAACATTGGTTCGCGAACTGTTGCAATCGTATGCCCGTCAGAATAAGCGTATGACTCCCTCGCGATGGGGTCTGGAATCCAATGACGAATGTCTGCTTCTGGGCCCAGATCAAGATCGCGGAATTCAAACGATACGTGGACAAGTCAGCCTGTTTATTCGGCAAATGTCATTGGGTAAAAACGTATTTCGCTGGGTTATTGTGGATGACGTGGATACGTTTCCCCAGATTTCGCAACAGGCCCTACGTCGTCCTATGGAATCGTATTCGCATATTACCCGATTTCTATTCATTGGAACTTCGGAGGAGGATTTGATTCCTGCCTTGCGATCGCGTTGTATTCACATTGCGATGAACCCGATCGATTCGATTCTGTATCGCAATCAATTCTTGTCCTATGTTTCCATGCCGAAACCCGATGCGATAACGGATGACATGTGGAATTGGATCATTAATATTGCGGCAAATAACATCAGTGATTTGATTCGATTGTTGAAACTCATTCGTGATATCCATATAACGCTCAAGGAAGAAATAACCATGAAGAGGGTACAAGTTCTCTGTTCCGCCCCGTTCTATGTGGATTTCATTCCGTTATTGAACGCCATGTCCACCAGCGATTCGGTTCTAGCGATTAAAAGCCTTCTACATATTTGGAAACGAGGGTACGCATATGAGGATATTCTAGAGAGCTTTCAAGTCATCAATCAATTGTTTGGAAACAATCAATTTAAGGATAACATCATGATTCATAAATTCTTGATTCATTCTTGGATTTCCTATTGTAAAGGGAATACAAGCATTTTAGCATTGCAAAATGTTATTTATAAAACACTACAGGATCAGACTAGTTGAGAAAAACAATCAGACATTTTTCTGGAATGAATGTATTTATGAATGGTTTTACTAAAGAACGGATTGTTAAAAAAATCACATTTGTAAAATCGTTCCATAAAAAGCTTAGGTATGTACAATCGAAAGAAATTCTTACAATCCGTTATGAAGATAAGGGTTTCCTTCAATTCTTTCCGAATAGAAATCATTTTCATTTCGTGAAGATATCGATAGATAATGAGTTCAATATCATATGGAAGATACATGATATACACATTGAATTCTCATTTTAGGCACTAATCGATTTCTCCAGTAAATATCGAACGGCTAAATCGGATTTCATGATCTGGGTTTCGCTCATTTGTAGAAACCAGCCGAACATACGACGATCCGTCAATTCCGCCCATGGAAATGGGACATAGGTTGTATAGGAACAGAGGTCAAAGGGTAAATTGCCATCCGTTCCTGAAGCAAGCAGATCTTCTAACTGAATACGCTTACCGTTCTTCTTACGCATTCCCTCGGCCGCTGGATCAACGATGAGACCCGTGGAAACGTATTGTGTGGAGAACCGAACAAAATCCCATTTAGCATCACCGCGGATTTGGCTGCCACCGCGTTTTTCATCGATGCGTGCATGGCACACCGCCGCCCACTCGACAAACATGGGATGTTCGGGCTTGGGAGTCCAGATGGCACGAAAGCCTGGGACGTTGGTTCCAGAGGATCCTGCATAGGATTCGTCTAAGTCGGTTCCAAAGAAGACGGTTTTGTCCTTTGGTAAAACACCGAATCCCTTCAAGCATACAGAGGATGGTGTAAGCCATAGACCACCGTACTTGGCAAGAATGGCGGTGCGAAGATAGTTCATCTCAGCTTCACCGACTGGCGCGATGGGATTGCGCAATCCGGAAGGCAAATGCTCCCATCCTCCTAGTAATTCTGCCGCACCGGCCAATCCTCCAATGACTTCGATGCGATAATGGTCCTTGTTTTGTTTGACAATCGATTCGTAGCAGAGATTCAGAAAGGGAACATTCAGCGCACGACTGGAACGTGCACCAAAATCGAGTCCTTGACGGGCATTCACATCGGAATGATCGTAGTAGAGCCAGATGGCGGGTTTGTCCAGCCCTCTCTTGAGAATATGCTTGTCGGCAAAAGGATTGAATTTGACATAATCCTTTGAATAGAGCACCGCATATGTTAAGGCAACAATGAATAATACGACCAATATGGTGAGAAGAATAGAAAATGCTTCCATATCAATCGATCCTACTATCCGTCTTAGATTTCTTTCACAAAGGAATCCTTTTCCTCTTCTAACGGTTGTGTACTCTGAGCACTTTCAACGCTCGGTTGACTTCCAACACTTCTTCCACCCTGATCACTTCGTAAAGCCCAGACACTCGAAGCCGTATTTTTAAAATACTCCTCAATACGCAGTTTGTGTTCTTTTTCCTCCTCCTGTTTCTGTTTCTCATACGCTGCAATCGCCTCCAAATCACGATCCAATTCCGTCGTATACACCAAATCACGTTCCTTCAACAATGACTCAAAGGTGCGTTCATGTTCTTGATATACAGGAATCTTGTCGTACACGGTATTTTCTGCAGTATATGCGTCGTGCAAATCAGTATATTCTGGGTTCGCCTCTACATCTGAAGTAAAAGAATGACCCGTTCCCTGAATCAATGCGGAACCGCGGGTAGATCCTGATACAAACGCCATTTGATCTGGATGAAGAATCAACGAAGTTGGCTCTGGTTTTCCCAATTTCACCCTAGATTCAAAGGAGCGATTCCACTCCAATGGGTCGTCTGCTTGAATGGTCTCTTCCTTGACATCGTCGTGAGACCGAAACCAGGTTTCATATCCGACTTCATTTTCACGAACATGGTTTTTCTCGAATTGTTCATTGAATTCTTTGAGAAATGTCTCATTCTTTGTAGCATCCACCTGATCAAATATTTCAGAAACCAAATTATTGAGCTCGGAAACAAACTGATCTTCGCGAGCCTGTCGCACTTCAGATGGATCAAGGACTTGAAATCCTCCACGACCACCCGTTGTACGTTTCAAGATGTTCGACAAATACAAGTATGCAGCCAGAACATTATCAAAATCGCCTTCGGATCCTCCCTTGTCAGGATGGGACTCCACGGCAGCACGTTTGAAGGCTCGTTTCAAGGTCTCTGTTGAAACTTCGTCGATTCGTTGAAACCCTAATTGTTGCAGGGCTTGTTCCATATTAGTTATTGGTAGGATAGGTGGTTTAGATTGTTTAGAACTTGCTTGAACTTGTTAAACTTTGTTTAGACATCGTAGATATGTCAAATAAGTGGATTACATTGAATGATACAACTATCCCAATTGATTCGATAGAAAGTATTGAAATGACAATGGAAAAGACAGAATACATCTTCGTAGTACAATGCAAGAATAGAAATGTTTATAAGGTAAATTTACATGCAACAGGTGGACATTGGTTGTATACGATCTGTCATGATGGTCTGGAAGAAGCAAAGAGAGGTGGTGAGCGTTATGAGCGATTATAAATTCGAATGTTATACTAATGTTTAAAGGCTCTCCTATTCTACATCATCAATATACTCTTCCATCCACGGACACTAGTCCAAGTAATGTTGTAGTCATACCAAGTTCGAATCCAGTAAGTACACTCCCTTCCAGCAAAGCAATCACTCTAAGTTCTGCAAGTACTCTAAGTCCTGCTGCAAGCCCTTCCGATGTTAAAGTAATTGGACAAAAAGGAAATGAAGTAGAAGATGAAAAAACAAACGATGTGTTAAATCCAAATCATACGGTTTCTTATAGTCACGTGGTGAAGATTCTAAAAGAATCATATAACTTTGATGAAAATATAACGTCTACCTCCTTGGATATTTTAGCATTATACTTGAAAGGCCAAAAGATCATCTACACAGAAAGCAAAACATATTGTGAAAAACGCCTGAACACGTTGATGTTGCCTGCTATTTTACTGGCAGCTGTGTGTTCTATTTTGAATTTCATCTTGAAGGATTATACCAATGGAACTATTATTATTTCTTCGTTGAATGCGGCGAATTCTTTCATTTTATCAATCATTAATTATCTGAAATTGGCGGAAAAAAGCCAAAATCATTTGATGGCGGCGCAACGATTTCATAATCTGGAATCTCGAATTGAACTCAAAAGTGGCAGATCGTTGTTTTTTGGTAATACTGTTGATATTGAAAAAACGCTAGAAGAAATTGAACGTGAAATCAAGGAAATTCAGAGCTCGGATCAATTCATTGTTCCAGAGGCGATTCGCTATCGGTACCCTAAAATCTATTCGTCCAATCTCTTTGCACTTGTCAAGGAAATCAAGAATAGTGAAATGTTGATTATTAATGAACTAAAAACTGCGGTTCAAGCTATTTATACGTTTACCGAGGAACGAAATGAATTGAAAAATAAAGAAAAAGATTATCTGGAGCGATATCGAAAATTTAATAATGAAAAGTATGAACTAGAATTGAAAGTGAATATACTAGACCAACACCTAACATCTGAAAAAAGTGCACCATTAGAATATATTGTGGAAAGTGAAGATGAACTAGAAGACGAAGTTCTTCTTGTAGACCCTGTGGAAGATCCAAAAGAACAAGAACGATCAGAATTGAACTTAGAAGTCGTCAATCAAAAAATTAGAGACCGAAATAGAGAACGAATGGATCGTAGAGAAGAAAAGAAGAAATTATGGATGAGGAGAGAAAAGGAGAAAAGAAGGATAGCGATGAACGATATACAGAATGAATTATCACGATGCGAGTTATCGCTAAAACAAACCACGTCGCGTGCAACTCATATGAAAGGACTATTGGGGGAAGTGCGTGAAGACATTCAGAAAAAAACAGATCTTATTGATTGTTGTGATCAAGCGAAGAATATAGCGTTTGCCAAAACAGTAACTCATCGTCAACGCTACATTGATCTAAGTGATACATTAAATCGCGAAATTGATCTGCATATCAAGAACACAAAACGATGGAATGGATGTAGCCCGTGTGATTTTTTTAACACCTAACACTTCTTAGAAAAAGTGCTTAGTACCCAATTTTCTTCTGGTTCAAATCAACACCATCGGTGATAACCATCTGTTTCATGCGATCATGATATTGCTGGTTTTTCATATGCATTTCCGCCCGTCTACGTTCCCGCAGTTCATCGTTCTGGGCCTGGCGTTTTTCAAAGTCGCGAATACCATGAAGTTCGGTTTGTGTAAACGGATCAGGTGCCCTCTCGCGCGAAGCTCTGTATTGTTCAAAGTTTCGATCTCCCACTTGAACATTGGATACTTTGTCCGAAATGGTGGATTCGGAAGTATAGGCACCGCGTAAATCGGTGAACTGGAATCGTGAATTGGGAGCGGCAGTATAGCTATCGGGGCGTTCTCCCACCAAATCGACGCCGCTCGTGGGGTTCAGCGTCAAAGCCATTTGGCCAGGATGAACAATCAAGTTCGTGCTCTGCTTTCCGCCCTTACGTGCCTCATCCTCGAACATACGATTGAAGACATCTCGGTTGAACTCTCCTTTGAACTTTTGACTGTTTGCCGCCTTGGAGTCCGCCGATTTCAGCCAGTCTCCGTATCCGTCGGAATCGGGATCGGGCATATGGGTTTGTTCGAACAGTTTGTTGAAGGCGTTCATGTCGAGATTCTTGGCGTTGAGACGGACAGGTTCGCCACCATAATCCCATTGTTTCGCATCGGATTCGCGGCGTTGTTGGACACTGGCAGAATCCACTTTTCCACCTTGTGTATCACGCTTTCCTCCACGCATGAATTTGAGGATTTCGGACAGGTACGCGTAGGCACGGGTGACGGCCTCAAAGTATTCTTCGGATCCTCCCTTATCGGGGTGAGATCGTAGGGCCATTTTCTTGTAGGCAGATTTGAGCGTTTCTTCGGTGAGGGCGACTTCTTCTTGGATGTTGAGGACTTCGAGACAAGAAGAAAAGTAGGAGATGGCTTTTTGCTTGGGGGTATCGGTGATAACCTTCCAGCTGGGCTGATTAGATTGATGTGCAACAAGTTGTTGTGATTGCTGAGCGTATGCGTGTTGTGGTTGCTGTGATTGCGAAGCGTATGCGTGTTGTGGTTGCTGTGATTGCGAAGCGTATGCGTGTTGTTGATAACTCGATGCAGTGGGTGCGTTTACGAGAGAAGGATGAGTCGCCCCAATCCCGTGTTGTACGGTTTGCATGGAACGAGGAACGGCAATAGGAGCCTGGACAACAGGAGCTTGTTCTCCCGGAAGTACAGGGGGTTGACCACCGGACTGGACGGTAGACATGTAATGAAGAAGATAACTATAGATTCCTGCGCGTTTGGCCGAAGAGACGTATTCCATCGAAGCCATACATGTTTGAATGACTTGGATTCGTTTCATCGGATCGTGAATTTGAATCATGTTCGAATACATACGAACATGAACGGGATCGATCGCGGACGATTGGTTTCCCATCTATCTTGGTTTCCACATTCGAATCTGCGATTTGATACGCAAAAAATAAAGAGAGGAAATAGATGTCAGAAAAAAAAAATTAAAACCTTCTACTTATCGTCGTCCATGGAATGATTATAAGTCTCAAGAAGAATTAAATAATGAGCGTACAAATGTCCCTTTGAATACTATTGTAAATAAAAAATCACATGCACAAATTAAAAATACATATAATATTGTTAATAATATACGAGAAGTTTCTTTATCAAAACCAATCAGTGTTCAAGTTGGAAGATTTAATGTTTCCGATTCAAAAGATGAATGACGTAGAAAAATACGTAGAAATATCTCACGGCAAAGAAGACATGTCGGCCGGCGAAGGACTCATCGAAATGGAGCATAAGGAAGATCATGACGCGATTATGTCATTGATTTCAGGGGATGCCATGACGGGCGCAGAATTGATTTTACACGATTCTTCTCTTCCGATACCTGTTAAAATCACCAAACTTCTGGGAATTATCATGACTCTTCTAGAATCGGTCCAATTGAATGGTGCCAAGATATCAGGAACAGTTAAAAAAGCAGTATCTCTACAATTACTAACACGACTCATTCACTTTGTTGCAAGCGACAGCAAAGATTTCGATGATTTGATACATCTATCTCAGATCATGGGTCCTGATATACTGGAAACATTGATCGAGGTATCAAAAGGAGTCAATCTGACAGCGGTTGAAAAACATAAAGAAACATGTTGCTTCGGTCTTTTATCCAAATAAAATTGACATTGAAATCCACAGAGATGTATGGTATCCCATGTATCTCTATCGATTGAGCGAATACATACCAGTAGGTACAACCCCTACTCTTCCAATCGTATCATTTGAAAATTCGATTGATATGTCGCGTGTTCCTACGTATCCTATGGATGAAATGGAACGTCTCTGGAAAGAAGAAAAGCAAATCACCTTTGTTCTCCATTATTTGGATGGCAATGATGTTTATTATTTCCTTCTTCCAACGGATCATCCTGATACGACGAACTATTGGCATCATGAACTAACCAATCAAACCCTGAAATGGCATCACTGCGACTTCTATTCTAATCGGATTCTGGAACGATTTCTGGGCCGATTTAAGCGTCGATTGCATACTCGCTCCTTCCTTTCGGATATCTATCTGCAAATTCAACACGAACTGAATATAACCGACGAAAACGACATGCGATTTCAAGAGGTTCTCTATGAAACGCTGTGCACAATCCGCATAGAGAGTTCGTATCATAATCAGTTGATCCAGATAGATGATTTGCATGATCGTGAATTGATTCAACGTGTTCGTGATGAGGTACGTGAAAATGTGGAAATGGAACGGCGTTATCGTCCAGATGGAGAGGGATTTATGGAAGCCCAGCAATCTTTTGAAAAGATTAGTCGATCATGATTGCTTTGAGTTCTCGGATACTTGGAAGGGGAATGTGAGACTCGCACTCCCAGAAAAAACGTTTACCCGCCGATTCAAATCCAAATACACGAGGATAAAACTGGGGCGCCATCGCTGGAAAGGATCTCTCCTTACAAGGAGGAATCAATGACCAGCTCTCCAAAGGAAGAACAAGAGCCAGCTGTTCTACAGGTCGAATGTCCGTCGCACGAACCCATATTTTTTCTGGAAATTCAGGGAGATCTCCTTGAATCATGGAATCTCGAACCCATTCCCATAGGGGCGGAAGAGAATAGGGATAATACCAATTGAAACAAATCTGATCCATGCTACCCGTGTAATACGCCCAAATCCACTGAATTCCATACAAATAATCTTTTACAATTGCTGATCGAGAATGACCCGAAAAGAATTGTGTTAGGTACTTCTGTTTCCAGGTAGAACAGAGATGACGCGACCCGTGTTCCAACAGAACATCTTCGTCCATGTGCAACAAGGGCCAATCCGAATGACCGAGAGGGAGATCCTTTACACCCAGATTTCGAGCAAACATTTGTTTTTTGGAGATGGATTTCTCGATACGATTGGATTCGCTCTGCGTCAAATGAGTAAAGAGGAACTGCAGGCCCTCCTGTGAGATTTCCATGGTATTTGGATAAACTAATGGTACACGCAACAACTGAATAAAGGATAAGAGTTCGCCATGGCCGTCGTCGCGTATTTTAAGGCCAAGGGAAGAGGGTAGAAAATCATTTCCTAGAACGGACATGGCAAAACAATAATTCAGGATGGTTTGACGGCGATCCAGTGATCCGACGATCCAATCGCGCAAGGCGTGAATGGAAAACCATTCGAATTGTTCCTCTCCCTCTGTGTCATAGGAGATTTTGCCCTTATCGATCTCTTCGCGAAAGAGCCAGATCTTATTATCCAAGGAGCATGTTTCTTGGCCGAGGAGGGAGAGAACAATCAGGTCGGCGTCTAGGCCGTACACGGCAAAGTTTCCAGTATATGATCCGGTTCGCCAGGCATTCATGAGTTTATGTTCGCCTTCGCCTGGTTCGTCGCTGGAACTCAGATGCCACGTTCCTTTTCCTTTCTTTCGAATCATGCCCTCCAGGCCCGCATGCAGTTTCTTCATAAATGTCGTTCCAGGAGTAATCGCGTTGGTATCCCATTTGGGTCCAGCGTTCGGATCTTCGGAACGAAGCCAGACGGACTTGAAACGTCGCAACCGCTGTTGACGCATCTTGGCCATGGGAACGACGCCATCGATGGCGATATAGACACCGGTTTGAGGAGAAACTTTGCGAATAACCTTGAGACAATACTCGATAATACAAGCAATAAACTGGCTTTCCCATTCGTCTTTTTGCGAATCGCCAGGATACTCGGGGCAACGAGGAAGGCAGTGATAGATCAGGCAGTTAAAATCCATAAAGAGCCATTGGATTCCAGCGTCTGGATGGCTACGTTGAATAAGGGTAGGCAGGACATCCAGTAGTTTTTTATAATACGACGGGATACCCATTAGTTATAAAACGCAAGATAAGCTTTATGTCTTGTTGATTTTGTAAGATGAAGTAGTAGGAGATGGCGGAATCAGGATTTGAAAAATTATTAGCCGCTCTCGGAAGTATTCCTTCAACCATTCGAGATTCCGTGGCGGAAATTCATAGGCTCATGCCCGATTCGCTTTTATTCGGATCCCTCTTGATGTATTTTTTAACTCACAATTTCTCATTTGGAGTATTTGCTGTATTTGTATTTGAAAGCACGTTAGCCCATCGGTTGATTCATTGGTTGATTGCACAAAGTGTCGGGGCGGATCTCCGGACGCCTGTTGTAAAATGCCGCACAGGGTACATATCCGAACAGTTTGATGCGAAACGTATTTTTTCCCACGATCCTTATCCATCCTACGGAGTCTTTTCGATAACGGCGATTGCGACGTATCTTGGATTGGCGACCAAAGAGTTTTCCGAGACACGGGAGGCAATGGGACCACAGTGGCAATCACGTAGCATTGTCGCCTACGTCTTTATTACCCTGCTAGTACTTGCATTCGTGTTGGTACGTTTGTTCTTTTCCCAATGTGGCGACACGTTTGGAGAGATCTGCCTCGCCGCCTTTGCCGCCATATTGGTCGGATTTGCCTTTTACACTTTCAATAAATCGATCTTTGGAAAGGAAGCGATGAACTTCCTAGGATTGCCCTTCATGGTCTCGAAAGCGGATAAGAATGACCCCATTTATGTATGCTCCAATATAACATCTGACCAATAAGAAGAATGGATTCGTTAAAACAAATCATATCGGATATTCCTGTTTTTCTTAACAGTGGATTAACGACTCTACCGTTGACGCTAGGTGGAACATTATTGATTATCGGACTCTTTACGGCAAATTATGCGATTCTGTTTTTCCTATTGGGCTTCTTAATTGTGGTACCTCTTGCCGCCATGGTCATGGATTTTCTATTTAGTTGGCTGCCTGAAAGTTGGATCAAGGTTTCGACAACGGATATGTGTCGGATCGTGATACCGTTTACCACCATTCAGGCACCCGCTGGCAAAAAGGACGAAAAGGTCGTAGCGAGTGCGTGGATGGCGATGATCACGTTCTTTATTGGGTACATGTTTCATAATGCTCTCAAGTTGTATTCTCTTCAGACTACGGATCCTTCTCTCACGGTGGACACGAACAGTGCATCGGATATGAAGACGACGAATCGAACGAGCCAGGCGATGGTTGCCCTTGTTTCGATTGTGGTGGTGGGTCTCATTCTTGTCATCTTTCATCATCGTATCGGATGTGAAAGTTTGATTGGAATGATCTTGACGACGGCGGTGTTTAGCGTAGGTGGATACTACTGGTATTCCATGCTCAGTGGAATCGGTCAGGATCGTTTATCGGATCTGTTTGGAATTGCCAATCGTCTCTTGCCGCCGAGAGCGATAACCAATGGACCGGTGGCGTGTATTCCTGATCCAAATGAGGCGTGTGATAATTAGAAAAAATCATAGAATCGTTTCATTTCTTCAAAGAAACGGGCAGTACGTTGGACATCTTCGCGTGCACACCATCCTAGACGAACCGCATGAGACATATGTTTAGCGAAGATCGAAAAATGTTTGCTAAAATGAAACGGTTGTCCGTACTTCTCTGAAACAGATTCTGTAAAATCTGGCTTTCCCGTGCGTTGATTAACTTGTTGGTGCAGATTGAACAACCAAGAACGAACGATCTCACGAGTGATAGCAGGAAGAGGAAAAGAAGTAGAATAGGCAGTGTAGTGCTTTTTACAAAGAGGACAAGGAAGAGAATATTGTAAACTTCGTAGGAGTCCGACCCATATACGGGTTTCTTCTTTGGGCAAATGAGATGCCTTGGTTCCAATTCGTTCTGCAGATGAATGTAAAATCATCCACAGTTCGGGCCCCCATATAGAATTCTGAGGAGATTCCATTTCTACCTTCCTTTACTTTTTTGGATGATGTTCTGCCCGCAATCATCTCTCGGATAAGTAGGATGGCGGATCAGAAACCCGATTTTGTTGCATCGTTCGATGATTCGCTAGATAATTCGGAACCCGTTATGGAACCGACCCATGCGGATCGTGAAAGAAATATCTTGGAAAAGGCGTTTAAACCAGAGGTAAAACCAACGGTAGAGCCAGAAGCGATAAAACCGGAGCTAGAGGCTAATCCCGATACACCAGATATACAGCCAAATACAAACCATGCTATCAAACATGGAGATACGGCTAAGCTAGCGGAGACGATTGAGATTCAGAATCCAAAGAACATTTTCCCGCATATCATGCCTTATCCTGAATTCTCTCCCAAACAACACCACTTTCGCTTCAAACATCGAATGCACGCCTCCAAGTTAGAAATGACGATTCGCGAAATCGATCCGGCGTTTACGGTTCAATTCAATGAAGGAAAGGACAATGTCGATGTTATGATTGAACGCAATGGATCCGTCGTTGGTAAACTTCAGTTTCTCCATTTTGATCGCCGCGATCGTCATAACAAAGCACGTCATTACGTGAAGATCCATTTTTACCAGTTTGAAGACGTCGCGTTGTTCCAGCAAGTTATACAAGCAGTGAAGCAATTCTTTGAATCCATGGGTCCTCATTCCAGTTCTCGTTCCAGTCATAAGAAGAAGCATGCGTCTCGCACGATCCATCGTAAACGTGTCATGCGTCCGACTCATAAAAAGAAGCATGTGCGTCATACGCGTAAAAAACCGCATCACAAATAAAATTTGATAGACTCGACGTCATAGGATGAACTGCCACATGGAGTACAAAGTTCCACGACTGCTTTGGGAGAATTTGGAGTCGGTTCTTCTTGCCCAATCCAAGCGCTACATTGGAGAACTCGCCAAGCGACTCCATGTTTCCGAGAAGGATCTGATCAAGAAGGTTCTTCCTTCGGCGGATTCTATCAAGGTTATGATTCATGATTCGGATCATACGCAGTGTCGAGCGTATCAACAACATGATAACATGACGGTATACTGTCGAAAAGCGGTTGCCTATCAATCCGAGTTTTGCCCGTTTCACCGATCCAAGCGAATGATGGTGATTGAAGGAACGAACCCGATCCAAGTAGAAAAAGTAAAAGATCAGCCCACGAAGGAACCCCTTTGGATTCATGAGAATCAACTCTTGAATGCAAGCGGAAATCAAGTCGGTATCATCGACAAAGAAAACAACCGAATGAAATTGTTCGTATTTGACGAGGTGCCTAAAAATAAATGATAGATATGGTACTAATCGGGAATGGAGGAGCGTGCTCCATTGACCTTTCGGGCCTTAGCAGAAAATACAATGATAACAATGGAAACAGTAGAAGCAAGTGGATATCATTATGAAAATGAAAGCATTCCTTCACCAAAACGCCATAAACCCAATTCTGGAAAAGGAGTTCCTTGTGAATATGAGCATGACTATAACGTCCTGGTACTGAGTTCAGGGAGAGTACTCCGTTTTTTTGATACAGATGGATATAGCCTATTGGTTCCTGAATGGCTTCAGCCTAACGTGTATGTTCGCAAGATCATCTCCAAACTTCCAAGGAGCATTCGTAAACGCATGACCTATTTAGAAAAATTTATGAACGAGGAAGATGCTTATGACGATGAAGAGAATGAATTGTATTATCATTTGAGGGATCAAGTGTATGACACGTATATTCTTGAAATGCGTCTAAGGGAGAGGATGCGTGCATTCTTGAGGCGATGGAGACAGCGTCGAATGGATCGAAGATCGGATGATAATATCGATCCAATAACACAATGTCCACCCGAAAAGGAGGTGGAAATATATGATTGGGATATGAAAAAGAAGTATGTGTTTGACGCCAAGAGTTTGGCAATACACATTGAAACGCAACTATTGCATCATGATTCGGGATTTGCTAATCCTCAATGCCCCAGAAATCCATGGACGAATGTTAACTTTTCTTATAATCAGCTTCTATCCATCTACTTTCAACTGAAGCACTATCGAGAACTTCGTTGGGGACTAACGACATTATATGAATATGATTTTGATAAAAAAATGTGGCATCGATATCATCTATCCGCCATTACCATGAAGGCAATTAAAAATAGTTTGACCACTCTGGATTCGATGCCGGCAAGGGAATTACTGGAAGATTTTATTTTATCGCAGTTGTCCCAAATGGGTGTGGAAATAACTCACTCCATAACAATGGCATATCGCATTATCATGCAACGAGAACCGCGTCATTGGTATATTGAATTGTGGAAGGAAGTGGCCATGACCAATCACGAGTCCGCACATTTTGGTGTGAACTGTAATCACTTAATTCGAGAACAGTGTCGAAAGATTGCGGCGAAACATCATTTGTTTATTAAAGACTTGGTTCGAAAAGGATACGTTGCACACTAATATTTTATTGCAATATAGTATAACATGTCTTCAAACAACGTGAAAAATACTCAAAGCATTCTGAGTGGACTCTGCACCCCTGCAAAACTATACGGTGTCGTATCTCTTGTTAGCATCGCTGGATTATTGTATAATCAGAATTTTATGCCTGCGTTCGGCCACTCCTTATTTGCTGCCATTTGGATCTTCCTTCTGAACTGGATATGTGGTGAAGGATGGACGGGTCTGTCGTGGTTTCTCGTCATTGTACCGATCGTGATCAACGTTTTACTATTCACGGCGGGTGCAACGATTGCGATTGCTGAAATTGCCCATGCCGAGTCTAGAATGGCCCATAACAAGCAGTAATGATATAAAATTGATGATATCACAATCCAATTGAAAAGGACAAGATGGGTAATTGCATTTGTGCAGAGAATTCATATGTCGAGGAGCCAATCCCCCAATGGACCGCCGATGTATATCGGCTTTGTACCGATACCAATACACCATATGTTTCATATGAGAATATCAAACAATTGGTGAAGATTCTCCGTGTAGTGGATGGAGACACTGTGGATGCAGCGATGTATCATCAGGAGACAAAGAAGATCTTCAAGTATCGTATTCGGCTGTATGGAATCGATACCCCTGAAAGTAAACCGTTAAAGTCCAATCCGGATCGGGATCAAGAGATGGCGGCGGCCAAGATGTCCAAGCAGGCCATGATTGATAAAATGCAGGAAAACAACAATTTGGTCGTGGTGAAATTGTATAAACCGGACAAGTATGGGCGTCTTTTGGGAACCTTTTATGGAAAGAATGAGGAAAACATCAATGACTGGATGGTGAGACAAGGACACGCGATCGCCTATTTCGGAAAGACCAAGAAGTCGTTTTCGGAAGCCCGTCCACAGGGGCGAGCACAGTCCATCGATTCACAAGGGCTGTCGCCCGATCAACAAGGTCAAGGAGAATCGTATGATGATATTTATCAAGTGGAGAATAATGTAGAGAGTACGTAGATGAGTCGCGAACCAGTTGGTGCGGTTGCGGTGTTTCAGACAAAAGAGGTGGAGGGTGAAGTGGTGGTTTCGGATCAAGGAAAAGGAAGTAAACTGGTGGCGACGTTTACCAAATTACCCCCAGGAAAACACGGCTTTCATATTCATAAAGCGGGTGATTTGAGAGGAGAAGGATGTCAGGGTCTCTGTGAACATTATGATGTCGGACAGCATGTTCATGGAGGAAGCCCAACGTCGAAAGGCCCTCGTCATACAGGTGATTTAGGAAACATTGAAATGAAAGGTAAAAAACTAAGAGTCTCATATGATCTCAAAGATGTATCTGCAAAAGATCTGTGGGGACGTTCGATCATTGTACACGAGGAAGAAGATGATTTAGGGAAGGGACCCTTCGAGGACAGTTTGATAACGGGCCATTCAGGAAGAAGAATGGGGTGTGCTATTTTTGGTAGGGCTTTGTGCAGCCCGAAGTATAATACGACACGAAAGAAAAAGATCTAGAGTTTTTTGATAGTATCAAATGTCCTAAGCTGTGAAGAAGTATATTGTATGGTTTGGGGTTTATCTATGAATTGTATCAGATTTGTTAATTGAAAATGATCAATGATTTGTTTATCTGGATATTTCATGGTAGGAGGAGAGACACGAGTAAGGGGAGAGTCTGTAGAAGACAGAGAAGTGAACGAAATATTTGAAACACAAGTGGACGAAATCACAGCGGAAGGAGGAGGGGTTTCAGGTGCCCCTCCTAGGCAACACAGCATATACCAGCACGTTATATTTTAAATGATCATACGTCGCTTCATTGGAATCATATTAATCTCCATTACTGCTTTCTCTGAAAGGACGGAAGTAGGATGAGTTCCTTCTTTTCCTTCCATCAATCGAAGAATCAAAGGATGACTGTTCCATGCGAACCGGCTCAACTTTGATAGATAATTGCGTGCATATTTTACCATCGTGAGGGATTCTTTGGGACCCAAGATCCCCTCACCGTGTGATTTCGCTTTTTCGGATTTCGTCCATTCATCTGGTATGTCGTCTGGAAAGTAGCGTTGATAGAACGCTTCACGATCTTCATCCGAGTTCCAAAGGATAGTTGATTTTACTGTTCCGTACTCGGAAATGGCCTCTTCCCAGAAGGGACAACCGATCAAGTGTGGTTCAATGTTATTCAGATATGAAACAGTGGATTGTGCCCATCGCATGCGACCACGAAGGGTTCGTCCATATAATGCAGATTGTGGAACGGAATAGACTCTCGCTTTTGTTCCAAGAAGCTTGTTCCAATGATCGAGTTGAGATTGAGAGGTAGCATCGAGGGCAGAAGGAAGAGGGCGAAAACTGTCTTCTTGTTGTAAGGGGGATAGACATACCATGATAACAGAAAGACAACGAAAGACGGTGTCGTATTCGGCAGTGCGATATCCCAATAGTTTTTCATATTCGGTAAAATAGTCTAGGCATGTTTTAAACAAAGTATTTGATTGGTCAGTGTACCATAAAAGGATGGCTTGAACGCGATCCCACTCCATTTGTTTTACCATACACCACGCACAATACGCTCTTCCTTGGACGATCGCACGAATCAGATAGCTCTCACGTTCGTCCGTGAAAGGATGTGGGATTGTTTTGGGACCGACACGATCACAAGGAACCGCTCCTTCCTGTAAAGCAAGAATGCTCCAAAGAGAATGATCGCGTTTCAAGTAGGACACACAACTTAGTTGATAGGAGGATAATAGGATATCTTCTTCGGAGCATTCATCTCCTCCCAGGGTGGAAAAGGCGTTATGAAACCAGGAAAGGCAAAAGGGACCTTTGTTCCATAGCCAGGATTCGAGGAGGGTAGAAATGGCTTCGGATACACATCCGCTACGTAGAAGTTCATTGCACCAAAATAGTGTTTCCGCCCGATCGTTGCGTGTCGAGCTGTATTGAAGTGCAGAATGCACTTCGTCAAGTGCATAGAAATGTCGGGATAGCGACATGGATGTCTATTTTCAACAGGATATTTGGATCTCAATTTTATCTCATGTCCAAGAAATGAACCTGAAAGATGAGGCCAGTTTACAGACAGGAGACATCCTCTTGTTTCGAGGAAACAGTTGGATTTCATGGCTGGTGGAGTGGTTTGGCGTCAGCCGATACAGTCATGTAGGGATGGTCATTAAGAACCCAAGCTTTATGAATCTGGATCTGGAAGATGGAACGTATATCTTGGAATCGTCTTGGAACAATACACCTGACGTGGAGGATCATCAGATGAAAATGGGGGTTCAATTGCATTTGCTTGACGATGTCCTCAAAGAATTCCCAAAGGGATCCGTTTTTGTGCGTCATGTACGATGTGAACGTAATCCCGAGTTTTATGATACGCTTGTAAAGCTTCACAAGGAAATTCATAATAAGCCCTATGATCTGAATCCATGGGACTGGTTGTGTGCCAAGTACAATATGATGTGTCCACTTCCGTCCGATCCGGCGTACAAAACAACGAAACGATTTTGGTGTTCTGCTCTTGTTTCGTACTTGTTTTGTGAATTGGGTATCATCGAACCGAATGTAAATTGGTCTCTCGTTGCACCGAGGGAGTTTACGTCGACCGAGGCAAAGTGGGTACGGTTTCGTTGTCCGATTGATAAAGAAAAACTGATTTACTGAGCGCGATGAATCGTCCTCTTTTAAGATCCGATAGACAATAGTATGGCTCAATCGGAAGATGCTAATGAAATTCTTCCGAATTTGTGGCTTGGAAATGCAAAAGCCTCCATGAATGAAAATTTTATACGTCAGAATCAAATTCAGGTTGTATTTAACTGTACCAAGAATCTACCATTTCATCCGATGATTCCAATCAAGTACCGAATTCCAGTGGATGATAATTTGGAAGAAGAGGAGATTCGAAATCTGGAACTCTGGTCCAGCGAAATTGCATTCAAGATCCTGGGAGAATACAAAACGGGAAAGGCAGTTCTTATCCATTGTATGGCGGGAATGCAACGCTCGGCGGCATCCATGGCGATGATGATGATTGTTCATTTGAATCTGCATGCACAGGAGGTTATGCAGATGATTCGAGAGAAACGACCGATCGCCTTTTATCCTAGGGCGAATTTTGGGAGATCCATTGATACATTTGATCGAAAGTTTCATGGAGAAATTTTACCCGAGATGAAAAAACTCCAGATACGATATAAGTCGGAATGAATCCCGTTCTTCCGCCCGAATCCTCTTTTTCAAATTGGATTTGTTGTCGTAGATATCATGATCGAGATGAACTGCACCGTGTTTTATTAGAACTCGACTTGGAACCAGTACAAAAACAAATTATTCTGTCGCGTTATGTTTACATTCTAGAGCATTTGAATAAACGGGTTCGCATGTATTCCCGATTGTTCTATACGGGTCATATCATCATAACGGTGGGATCACTTCTGGTTCCAGCACTTTTATCGATTCAAAACTCGAGTGCAACGGGGAATACGTCGTTTTCGACTCAGATTTATTGGACGACCTTTATTCTTTCGCTGATGGTTACCATGTGCAACGGATTGTTGGCGTTGTTCAAGATCGATAAAAAGTATTATTTTCTGAATACAACGTTGGAGAGGCTAAGAACGGAAGGATGGCAGTATTTTGGGTTAACGGGACGTTATTCGGGACAGATGCTACAGAATCAACCCCCGAATCATCAGAACCAATTCGTGTTTTTTACGCATCAAATCGAGAAGATCAAAATGAAACAGATCGAAGAGGAGTATTACAAATCGGATGAGAAGGCACCACAGCATCCTCAAGCGACTACATCACGTCCCATGCATGATTTGTATCCACCCTCTCCTGAACATCCACTTACAAATCTCGCGAATGAGGTTCCTGATCCGGTCAAGAACGCGGTTCAATCCATTATCCAGTCTCAAAAGACAGTGGATCTTACGAATATTGTGATTGATCCGAATAAATCAGTACAATATCAGGCAAAAATAAATATAGATACTGAGTAAGAGGGAGAATGCCCTATGATATGAAAGTCGCAAGGTGTCAGTGCGACCCAAATTGTAAGAATCCTCCTGAGGGAGAGAATTCACCCTTTTGTAAAGAACATGCGAAACAGTGCAAGCGTCAATCGCCTCTCTCTGGATCGGAACCGGATTACAAACCAGAATTATACAATCCATTCAAGGGTATACTCGATTTAATCAATTGTTATGATTATGCGGCGAATAATCAATATGATGAGAAGGGGAATCCGATTCTGCCGAAAGATCCCAAATGTACACGGGAATCCTGCCCTCTTCCGTTCGTTCAACCCGGTAAGGCGAGTGGATATCCGTCTTGGTCCAAAATTAAGGGGAAGCGGTGCCCTGATGTTATTGCACGCGTATTAGGAGACATTCCAGGAAGTAGAATTAGTAGTTTTGAGGAACCGTGCCCAAAAGGAATGCGTAAAATCGCGTTCGTTGTGGACGAGAATAATGATTATCATGTGGTTCGTCAGGATTCCAATGGATTCTGGTCGCATAAACCGGGTTCCACGAAGGTGACACCGTATGATGCACTAAAGCGTAAAATCTATGATCCGAGTCTGGCATCGTGGCTGTATCCGGGTTCGGGGCTGCATTATAAACAGTTTTGCGGTTTTGTCCTTATTCCAGCAAGTCAGACGTATCGACTGAAGAGGGGCGGTTTACGAAGTGCGCGTAGTTTACGAAGTGTTCGAAGTGCTCGAAGTGCGCGTAAACGAAGTACACGAAATAAACGAACTAGAAAAAACAAAACATCATTGATTCATTAAATATCGTGCATAGGGAAAGACGTGTCTCAGTGCGATTTGAATAACCGGATCAAAATCAAGATACAATTCATCCATCCATTGACAAATGGATCGTTGTTTTTTAAGGGCGGCGTGAAGGTATACTTTTTGATAGACGTAATCCCATGCAACAGGGCGATCAAACTCGGTGCGTTCGCTCAGCTCTTCCCATAAAATTTGGAGAACCTCTAATTTTCCTTCTTCCACAATGGGCTTAATCTGCCAAATCAAATCCTCTTCAATACTCATAAATTTGATTCCTATTGAATCGGGATACAAAACCATAGAATGCAGTACACATTGATTCCAAAATGGGCAATCGAATCCTCCAAACTTCTATTTTCAGCGGGATATATGTATTATAATTTGAACATGTTGGTCAAATATAATTCACAACAAAATAACCGCCGTATCTTACAATGAATCCTTCTCTTTTATTTTTTCAAGCCACGCTTTTCCGTAGTTTCGAAGAACAAAATTGTTAGGATCTAACATTTCTAGGGCTTCTACACAATCAATGCGGTCAACGGGATGGATGGCGCACATTTTTCGTAGAATGGGGTTCAGTTTGAGACGAGCAGATTCCATCATGGGTCCAAATTCAGGCCATAAGGAAAAAGAAGACATCCGATCGATGATCATGACGCCAATCGACCAACTATCAATCTTGGACCAATAGGTACGGAACCACCCAACAGTATCTCCATTTTGAATGGAACGACTTCGTTTGCACAATTCACGTAGCTTGTCGGCCATGTCTTCTTTTGAAATACCAAACAGGCTCTGAATCTTGGTCAGAATCCACTTATTTCTCATAATGGACTGGATGATTCTCTCCGAAGGATGACCTGCATAGATTCCCATAACAAGTGCGGAATCCGGTGGTTCTTGTATGAGTTGAGGCTTGAACGTATGCGATACCATAGGGTGTGTTATCGAATCGACAAGAACACGGATGGATAAATTAAAATCAATGATACGAGGAACTTGTTTATGATCCACCAAGACATTGCCAAGATGAAGATCTCGATGAACAATTCCAAAGATAGCTAACATCGAACCGGCTTCCAGCATGTGGCGAACAAATGAAATAAAATCAAAATCTTTGATTTGAAATCGATGACGATACACAGGAGTTCCTCGGTAGGGCATGGAGAGAATCCGAAATTCGGATAAAGGAGTATCGTTGAGCACTTCGCATTCGTTCAGTTCTTTTTCCGTTTGTTTGGGCGAGGGTTCACAGATCGATTCCGACACGGCGAAATAGCGTTTCCAACCAGGAAGCTGTCGAATGATTTCTGATACGGCAAATTCCTGTTTAGCATCGTCGGTAAGAATCAGTTTGCTAACGGGTGGGTGAAAGGGATCCTCTTGATCGGGCTTAACCGATACACCTTTGCATTTCAAGGCAGGTGTAAAGACACAGCCATACATTCCTTGATCGAGTAATCGACCGCCTTGCATCTAGCATGTTCGAAGAAACGATTTATAAGACTCCATTCGCGATTCGTATTCTGTCCTTTTACCTCACGATACGATAGTATGGATACAGTGTACCTTTGGTTCGCTGTACTTCTCCTCATCGTCATCGCGGTGTTGGAATTATGGAAACCTCATTGGATCAATGAAGGATTTGCCAACTTAGTTTCCGTCGGAGACAATGCCTTATGGTCTCGTTGGATGCCCCGCCGAGGAGATATCGGTTTCGATCCTACGGGAGAAGAAGGCGGATATACTCGAGACATTCGATACTTTGCAGGATATACTGATGTTCAGCGTCTTGGACAAGATCACGATTTTTGCCGAATGATCGTTCCATCAGGAGGAGACGAGAAGGAAATGTTTTTTGCCTGTGCACTGGGAGGAACCGAGGGTCTATCCGCTACTAAATATAAAACACCATCGGTGAAAGATGGGTTCCAAATCTCACGCGATGATTACATGAACGACGTTCTAAAAGAAGGACGGGCGGGATATTGCCGCATCGTAAAAACGGGTATGGACACATTTGAAGCCAAGTGCAATCCTGCCGCGGATTCGGCGTTCAAGCCCGATATGATAACGGATCCGAATCCACCACCAGAGATTCAGACTCTTTTGACATTTTATGAGGGAATCGTCTTTTGGTTGCGACTGAAAGATGATATGTTGGATTATGCCAAGAATACGGTTCTCAGCACGGCAGGTGGAATTGAAATAGATGAAGTTCCAGCGGAAACCACGCAGGGTCTTGAATTCAATGGCGAGGATCAGTTCCTTCGAATTGGTGAAACGGCTGATTTGTCCTTTGGAGACATGGTCCAGCTTCGATATCTCCGTGCAACATCCTTCTGGGTCTACTTCGACGAATTTACCAATAACGCCAAGATCTTTGATTTCGGAAACGGTGCAGGAAAAGACAATGTGTTTTGTGGAATTATTGGGCGTGGAAATGCATCGACGCAGCAAGATACCACCTCATCCAGCTGTATTGAGGAATCACAGAAGACGGTTCCGATGGCACCCTCGGGAGCACAGTGTACTCAGGAACAGAGTCCACAGACCGCGATGTTGACTTCCAGTGCTAACGTGAACCTCTGGGATTGTCCGGATCCGGAATTATTCGGGCGAATTATGGAACCGTTGCACAAGAAATCGGCAACGAAGGGACAGGCTCTCACTGCAGATTTGTTGTACGAGATATGGGATCAAAAACAACGAAAGCTTCATATTCAAGTCAAGAACGCAATCCCTCTCCAAAAATGGGTTCACGTCGCGATAACCGCAGGAAACAATGATGCATTCAAACCAGATCTCATTATTTACATTAATGGACAAGTTGCACATAAGGAGCCGGCGGCATGGTTGCCACAAAACAATTATACATCCAGCAACTACATTGGAAAATCAAACTGGTCGAATGCGACGAGTCAATATGATAACGCAGATCAACTCTTCAAGGGAAAACTGTTTGATTTTCGTGGATATCGAACGGCGATGATGGAGAATAAAGTAAAGGACACCCATGCATGGGGCAAGAAGAAACTGGATATCAAAGATAAAGAAGACGAACAATAATCACTTCCGCGAGTACTCTTCCCATTCTTTCGCCTTACGAATACTAATCTTGACCCATTTTTCTACATTTGGCATTTTATGCGATTGATCCAGGTAAACACCGACCACGATTCCTATGACAAAAGAGGATAGATTTCCCATTTTGTCATCGTATCATACATTATCTTTAGATCTCATTGAAGCACCTTAAGAGATCAAGGACAACTCTATTTGGTTCCGTTTGTACCATTTCTCGAATTGTTCCATGATCTGGTCTTGGACATCGGAAACGGATCCTTTTGCAAGGAGAAGAACCCATGATTTTAAATCAGAGACGTGGCAGAGGTGTTGTAGTTCACCGTCGACGGCCAATTCTTGTTGAAACTCGATGACGCAGGCGTCGGTGGGAAGTGCCCATAGACGAGCCCATTTCGTCTGTGTTTCGGGTCCGCCGAGGACAATGCAAAGAGAGGCGCCGACAATCGAATCGTAGGATCCTGGGTTTCGATCGGAAACGATCTGAATGACCCAATCGGGATCATCACGCTTCAAAAAGGCGGTCAGACGCTCCAATACAAATCGGTTGGTTATGGTTGAATCCACTACGACTGTACAGATTTGTCCAACTGGCCCTCGCTTCCAAGCGGGAAGCATTCTTCGTAGCACTTGAACGTCTTCGTGTCCCAGTTCCTGAGCATGAGGACCAGGAACGAATCCCACCACCTCCTCGGCCCAACACGCGGTAGGCTCTTTCCATTCAACAATCTGTGAATCATGCACGTTCCAATTTAAATAAGAAAGATTCATACCCGCTGGCATCCAGAAGGATGAGCCAGGATAGTCTTGAAGAAGACGTTCCGCACGAGAGACGTACTGAAGAACATAGGTATCGGGGTGCTGAAACACGGAGCTATCGGCAAATGGAATCGCCAACATTCGATTACGACGATGAAGAGGAGTGAAAATATCGACATTTGCACCACGCCAATAGGGAAACTCCTCGATATGCTTTCCTACGTAGATTGTATAAGGATCATATACGAGACCGTTGGTGGTCACGCATGATTTTGTCCAAGAATACACGGGAATAGCGGGCTCAAAATAGTTATTTTCAACGGTCGCCTCCCATTTATAACGTCCTTCCTTCTCCAGCATCGTACAATAGGAGATCTCGTTGGATAAGGAACTGCTTCGAACCTCAAAGGAAACAAGTTGATTGCAAATGCAAGTGGGGGAGCCGAGAGGAACCTGCTCTTGTTTGGTGTCGATGATGTAGGTAGGAACGAGATTGATGTAGAGATCGGATCGAATGGTGTCTTTCTTGGAATAATTTCGAACGTCGCTATTATGCAAATGGTAGGTTTTAAACGATAGTGCGGGGTTGGAAAGAACAATGTGATTGCGAAGAAGATGAGCGGCAAATGCATTGTCGCAACCAGGTTGTCCTAGTGGAAAATCAAACGTGGGATAGGGCCATGTCGTTTGGCGAATGGTATCGGATAGAAAGATCCAGGCGTCCTGGGAGTCGGCACGAGGGCCAAAAATGGTAGCTTCATCTGATCCAGTTCCATCATCATCCCATCGAAGAAGGGCCATGGTTCTGCCACTCAGATCAAAATCATAGAGATCGTGAAGGGATCGGCCGAAATAAATGTCGGCGTTGGAGAGAATTGTGAAGACGTTGGCGGGAACTTCATCGTGAACAAACTGCAAAAAGTTTGCATAGGTAAGGCGTTTTTTGATGATGATTTGGCTAACCTTGTTGGAGTCAGGAATAGCATTCCAATCCTTGGACAAATCCTTTTCGTTCAACAAGATGATTCGATCAATGTAGGAGCACTCGATATTGCGTTGAAGGCATGATAGGATTTCCGAATGGCGTGCGGGATTCTGATGGCGAAAGAACTGGGTAATCAGCCATGTTTCTTGTGGAACGATGTTTAAAACGGCCTGAATGGGTTTGATCGAATCGAGACGTGCAGAGGATATGGTCGTGTCCACTAGACGATGATAGCGGCAAAGGTGAGCCATGATGGCAATGCCGTCGTTTAGGGTTCCGTCCCATGGTAAGGTAAGGAAGGGATAGGAGTCCTCTGCGGTGTCGAGACAGATAAGGTTATCGAAATTTTCGGCCCAGAACTCTTCCGTCTTAAGGGAAAGAATCTCGTGCGAAATCAATACGACTTGTACTTCTTTGGAGATTTCGTATAGTTCGTCTACAAAGGATTGAATGTCAGCGGGAACGTTAACAAGAACCATTCCGACGATACGTGCGTCCAGATCATCCCATCGGTGATAGTCTTCGAAGGAAGATACAACAGATTCCCATTTATTCCATTTAATATTGGGATCTTGTTGACGAAGCCAGATGAGCGTTCGTTGGTTGCGAACGGTTGGGGTGGTTAAGGTCAACAATCGTGGAGGCATCTGAATGGATCATCCCTCTGTACTTTATATTCTCTTGTAGAAGAAAGATGTCCGCTCAAGGTACACCAGAAATACGAAAGGGTTGCCCGTTGCCTCCAGCGAATACGTTGAATTTTACGTCGGCGAATGGGCCGATCTTCACGACTCTACAGAGCATTGCAAGCAATTCGCCGAATTATCCGCTACCGGTGGGATCGAACCCTCGTCAGATCGCAGAACATCGTGCGAACGTGGTCTATTTTAATGACATCAATCAACGCACGGCGGCAACGGTTAGTTCGGTGAAGGGTGGAGTGAAGAATCTGGAATACCCGAAATTTCAATCGGAAAGTCAGCGTCTGCAGTATCGTCAGGGATTGGCGACGACCGCACAGCGTACGTTGATCACGGGGCAAAATCCAGCACTTCCGATGGGTAGCATGTTGTCTACGAACTATCAGATTATCAACAACTAGCACTTTTTAGAGCGGCGAATGCCGCACACTACGTATAGCGTTCCGCTTTAAAGTGCCCAAAAAGCAGTCCCACTGCGGGGACTGCGTATTGTGTAATTATATCATAAAAAATAATACAGTTTACTTATTATGAAATAATATGTCGAAATATTTATGGATAACTACTTTGTAGTTATCCATAACCCTTTTTGGGCACTTTAAAGCGGAACGCTATACGTAGTGTGCGGCATTCGCCGCTCTAAAAAGTGCATTGTTCTTTGAATTCTTGTACTGCCTGGCATAGTGCTTCAATGTCCGCTTGCGACACTCGCAGGATTCTTGGTTCGGGCGGTAGACTTTCGAGGAGCTCGTGTGGAGCTACGTTGCTTTTGAGGCTTGACGTGGTTGCGGGCGTCTCGGGCTTGAGAGGTGAGGCTGGCTCGGAAGGCATCAAGACGAGGTTGGACACGCTCCCGCCAGTCTGCAAAGTAGGTGATACAATCAGATTTCTCATCGTATTCTCCAATTGCGACACAGTGTTCCCCAGGCTTGCCTGCGTCGAGCTCAAAGGTGTAGAGAGTGCCGCCGTTGGTGTAGTAGGGGATTCCGTGGAGGTGTTGGAGCTCATAATTCATGTTGTTGACTTGATATCAGGATAGCCAGAGGTTCAAATTTTAGTCCATTTTTTCCAAAGCTTCGATATCAATAATAACATGTTGTTCCAAGTATTCTACGCGTTTTTCCAATGAGGACAGCCGTCCACCAAACCGACTGATCCATTGAAAGAAAACGCCATAGCAAATGCAATTCATACAATTCATATTCCATGTCCATCTCGGCATCACTTTAGACCGACAATCCATAAAAATTGAAATGCCCGCAACACAAATCAAATATCGCACACATGAATATCTTTGCACTCCACTGGAAGCCGCGAAAGGCCGCTCGCTGGCACGTCGACAAGCACGTTATCAAGATGTTATTAGAAACCTGTCAGCTTCTGTATACCGCCCACTGGGTGCTGTTTTATCCCGATCTCAAACAACAAAAATCAGCGATTGGATTATCCAAAGCCCAAAAGTTATTGACCGTTCCAGAGTACATGCAGTCCGCACCGACCTGCCAGACAACCCAGGAGCCGACGTATCGCCCGTGTCATGTTCAACATCCCAGTGCGAAATGGTCGCGTGCGTGTTCGGGGAATTATGAATGGCTGGCACAACTCGGTATGGAATTGGCACGAGAGTATCGGTTTCGCTTCAAGAAAGTACATTCATGCGAACAACACATCCAATGGTTGGCGGATCATCTTCCTCCCACCATTCGATCGTTTCCTCGTCGTCGCTTTGCATTAGCCATGGATCAACAATATCAAATCTCCGATAACGCCATTGAATGTTATCGTCATTATTACCGTACTGCCAAACAAGAGAAGGGTCTTATTAAATATACAGGGCGACATGTTCCCCATTGGCTTCTAAAATGAATTTGCGGAACGACTGTCTCCGCCCCATGGTCTACTATGAACGACTGGGCTTAACGAAGTATAAGGAGAAACAGGAACTCTTTGTCGAACCCTTTCAGGGTTCCTGCCAAGCCAGTAGGGCCATTCGTTATAGGGAATCAGTTTCCAAGGCCACCAGGAAGATGACTCGGGACGCGTGATATTCAAACGATTCTTGTACGAAAATACAATGAGATACAAGAATAATAAAACGGCAATGGAACTAATAAGATACTCCATTTCTACTACAATCATAAGTTAATAACCCCACCAGCCGACGTCGACTTTTTTGGTAGAGGGAATGGAGGAATCGTCGTAGATGTTGCGAATGGTCGGAATGGGATCGTATCCTTCACGCAATTCGACATCGGGCTGTGGTTCCACTTCTCTCATTTCACCTGAAGGATCTAGACCTCCACTGGCTTGTTTAGTGGGAACAAAGCCTTGTTTATTTTCAGCCCAGAACTGGCCGGCACCGTGCTTGGTCGAATCGCTGTTCATCATACCGAGAGAGTTGAATCCCCAAATCGGGTAGATACGATCCTTGATCCAGGGAAATAAGAGCTGGGTGATGGGAGAATCGTAAAGAACGGTTCCGCCGACATAGTTGATCGAATATAATATATATAATCCTCCATAGAGCATGGCGAACAAAATTAATCCGTAGAGAATCATCCTACTATATTCATATATGAATTAGATGGGCAATACTTGTACAGGGTGTAGTTTATTCCAAATGATGTAGACGGCAGAGATGGATAGCAGTGATAATTCCGTAGAGCTTCGTACAATCATAGGAAGATCATTCATATTGATACTGTAATAAATCCACATCGAAGAAGAACATATATTTAATATGCAAAATGTCAATGATAAACTGTTTGTACTCTTATTTTTATATAACAAGAACATAAAAATAAGTCTACCCAACACCGATAATGATGTTGCAGTATAGGGTAACTCTGTAAGCATTCTAGGCGATAGAATCGATTGTGTTTTAGATACCGGATATTCAGAGAAATCTATTCAATTTCATAGGTAGTCCATGACCAAATAGGATCATATAGATTAAAACACATGATGCAATGACAATGCTTCTATTCTCAGCCACACTTTGTGCTTGTCCTAGTCCGAATAGCATAAAAACATACAGGATCATTCCAATGATTGCAGAATGCAACAACATAACTAGACCCCGTTCCATTTTCTATACTCTATCTTTATAAATTAATGGTCGACCTATGGCCTTTATGGTAGGCCTATGGCCTTTAAAAGTCCGCATCGAGAGCAAAGCTCATCTCATTGGCTGTTTTACCAACGCCTGATTTGGCATACGTCGACACACGCTTTTCAAAGAAGTTGTCCTTGCCCTCGAGAGAGATGCGTTCCATGAAATCAAAGGGGTTTGCGGTTCCATAAATCTTGCCGTATCCGAGCTGGGAACTGAGACGATCCGCGACGAACTCGATGTATTGTGCCATCAAATTGTTATTCATGCCAACGAGATTGCATGGTAGAGATTCGGTTATGAATTCCTTCTCAATCTGGACGGCCTCTTTAACAATGTTATGGACGTTCTTGATAGGAATCTTTCGCACAATCTCTTCGTATAGCCCACACGCGAAATCCGTGTGAAGTCCTTCATCGCGTGCAATGAATTCGTTGGAAGTCGTCAGACCAGGCATGAGGCCACGCTCTTTGAGCCAGTAAATCGCACAGAAGGAACCGCTGAAGAAGATGCCTTCCACGACGGCAAAGGCGACAAGACGAGTAGGAAAGTCCGCCTCTTGGGAAACCATCCACTTCTGGGCCCACTCGGCCTTCTTTTGAATGCAGGGAATCGTCTGGATCGCCTGGAACAGATGCATTTTCTCGGCCTTGTCTTCGATGTAGGTGTCGATCAGAAGGGAATAGGTCTCAGATTGTCCTGTTAATATACCATTGAAGATCCCAGTGTGCATGATCGGCTCATTGAAACAATATGTTTCAGAATCGATTCCAGTATCAATTACAGAGATAACCCGTATAAGTTGTTTATTTTGTTCAATTTCATCTGATGTATTTAATACAAGACGTTTTGGTGAATATCCTAGCTTTTCTAATTGATTTACATTATACTGCGTAATGTATAAACAATATACTGGTTGACATTCGTATTCTTTTATTCCATTATTTCCATCAGGCAACATCCGATGGCATAACTCTCGCACACATTTCAGATTAGAATATACTCCAAGTGTTGATAATAATAGTTGTACTTCTTTGATAAATTCATAATTTATAGATGTATATTGAATTGATGTATGCCCCTTCTTAGAAGCATTAATACACGCATCAGCATCAAATAAACCCTCAATCCATCTTAATTTTGTTTCAATTGAATAATTGAGAGGAACAAAGAATTTAGCTTTATTTATTTTGTGTGTAAGATAGCATATGATTTTACCTTGTTTATTATTCATAGAATATGACGATGTTGATAAATAAGGCAAAAGAGCCTTTTTCGTTTGATCATACAATGTCACAGTTGGATATGTATTTGTATAGGTTCCATCTCCACAGAAGAATCCATGTGTATAAGGGTTAATAAATTCATCTGGATCGGTACAATTAATAATAGGATATTCGAAATGACCGATGATATCCCCTTTTCTCAAATTTTTAGTAAAGATCCTTTCGACCTTGCATCTTTCAGGATGTGCTTGATTTCCAACACGAATAAGCCATTTGTGTTCATCTGTGCAGTCGAGTTCCATTCCATTATCGAGTAATACCTTATATAGTCTTGATGAATCGCTTGTTTTTCTTACCGTTACTTCTGAGAACTCATTTCCGTTCCATACTTTTACATTTGTATCAGCCATTGATTTGATATTGAAATAGCCATGATCAGTTAGAATAAGTGTATCCGGAGATACACAATGGATGGCCTCCATCATCAGCTGGACGGAATAGAATTGACGAGCCTCGCTCAACTGAATGTCGTTCATGAACCGAGCGGCGATGTTTTCTTGGATGATTCCGTCGGAGCCGGCGAAGAAGGCGAGAACGTTTTTAATGAAGTGTTGTTCGTTAGGAGTCAACTTGACCCAATCTTTCATATCTTTGGCAAGATCGATTTCTTCGGGCGTCCAGAAAACGGCCAGGTGGTTCTTGTATTTCTGGAACAGTTTCGGTTTCATAATGGGAAATAAGGTGAAACGGTTTGGATTCTCACGCAAGATCGGCTCCACAAAGGTCTCCTCCAAAGGGGTGATACCGTCCACTTCATTCATAATAGCCTGTTTGGCTTTCAAAGAAGGAGATAATGGCGTAGACATCGAAACAACAGGAGACTCCATTCCGAACACGATACTAAAACCGGAGAAAGAAGATGGGTGCATGTTTCAGTGCGTTTCAGAAAGTTGCATGTTATGATCAATTTTACAGCAGTTTTTAACACTATCGAACTTAAATCCAAGAAGAGATGAGTAATAAATGATCCACCACACCGTCTCACTAGGAACGTTTTGCCATATGGCATCGCATCTTCAGCGATATAACATGAGAAAGTGCTCTTATCCGTTTGATTGGATCCTTTCGAGTCCGAAAATGGTGATGGAGTGCATTCGAGATGATTTCAATACGTTTTTGGATCCGAAGTACCATCGATCGATGGGAGATGGAACGTCCAATCATACCGTGTATGGTTCGATGGTACATGGAAATAATTTTCACGGAACACCGACCCTGAATCATACGTTTACTCATAAGGACATAACGGATCCTGCTACGCATGCATCGTATGTGCGAGCGGTAGAACGGTTCCGTGCAGTATTATCGAGCCCTGATCCGAAGCTATTTGTCTTGTGTACTCAGGATATTGTTTTTGATCGTAAAGAAATTCAGGAACTTCAGATCCTTCTGGATCAGAAAACTACAAATGCCCAGATAGTATGTATTTCGCTGCACAATGATTATACAACACATTACTCGGTAGAGCACGCGGGTAATGTGAAGTATGTTAAGATGTATACGTATAGTCGAAGCGATGGCCGTGGATTCGCGAAGCCAGATGAAAATGATCGGTTTCAAGAGATGCTCACTTCTTTGTATTCATTTGCGTAAAAGAAAGAAAGGTTTGATAACTTCGAAGGAGAACATCGGCCTTTGGATCAGGGGATATTTTCATGAATGGTAGTTCAGGAAGATACTCTTTTAGGATGGTGGAGAACTCGGTAGAAGAGACGGTCGGTTCCATAGAGGGAAGGTTGTTGATAGCAATCAATTTCAAATGAGGAGCCACGTTCTCGACGGGCCGAGAAGCGGATGTATACGAGGAATAAATCGGTAGGGTATTGCGTGGATTTCCCATGTCGCAACTGACATCGCATATGACAGATAGGGTTCGATTAAGGGATAGATCTTCGTGTACAAGAAAGGGCGGAGAGATCTTATAGGGATTATCGGGCAAGCGGATCGCATGAATCAAAACATCATGATCCAGGATATCCTGGCGTGATCCTGTGTGTTGGCTTGTCCAGATCGTACATGAAATACCAAATTGTTCCATAACACTTCTCGCGGCTTTTCCTGCCGTTCCATGACCAATTAGTAGAACGCGTGGTTTGATTGTCATTCGAAGGAGAATGTTTTTGTACACGCTCTCGTCAAAGGGAGGGACTTCATCCTGATGGAACGCCATCAAGGCTAGATAGGCCCCGATTTTACCGGATTGTGCACAAAACGAAATGATACGCTGTTTCATTTTCGTAAGCATGTATTCGTAATCGATAAAGGTGCAATCTTTTAACAAATCTAGAGTCTCCTTTGATCCTTCTTGACCTTTGAAACAATGTGCAAAATGAAGTAGAGTCTGCGTACTGGATGCGGGAGCCTGGATGGCTTTGAGACCGATGACATACGAATTTTGAGACTGTACCCAGTATCCTTTTTCTACAATGGTTGCACCCACAGCACGGTATGCTTCATCTGAAAAACATCGATACTTAGATGTTTCAACCATAATCTTAAAATGGGGTAGTAGCTCTGCAATGTGTTCAGGAACGAGAGGTGTCCGTGCTTCTAATGGATTATCTTCTGCTCGAATGATGAGTTCGGATGGGCCATGAATATCACGGTATAATTTCTCGTACGCGATTCGATTGTAATTGACGAGAACAGGACGTTTCATACCAGGAGACATCTTTTGTACTAAATCAGAGTCGGCATATCGACGATAGAGTTGCGTACTGATGTATTGAAGAAGATCAAAGGGTGTAAAATCTGTATAGGAGAAGGTCTGTGTGGGAAGGGATAAATCGGTTAGGATAAGATCGCACTCTTTATCCGTCATTTTATAGGTAAATCCCTTACGAATGCATGAAATGATAATGGCTCGATACTTGGATTTATTAAAGGAGACCTTTCCGACTGTTAGGGAGTGTTGAGCGAGGAGTACAAAGAAGTTCATGAGATCGGTGAGATATTCTTCGGGGAACCATTCGAGAAATCGGATTTCGACACCGTGGTTTTTGAATTTATTGAAATTGATATCGAATCCGATGGATGGATTGGGCAGATAAGGAGTATCTTCTAATTGATTGTACCAGTGTTCTTTATCGGGTGGTCGCTCCATTAATAGAAGCTTTCCGTTAACAGGGGAGCTAGAGTTAAAGGTCTGAAGGGAAATGTATCGGCTAAGGGAAACACGAAGACTTCCGATGGAATATGCTGGATCCACGACGGAGAGAACATCGGGTGTTCCATAGCAAGCCACAACAAGAGGTTCAACCATTTGAATGTATTCAATGAGGGTCAGATGCGTTTTAGCAAATAGATCCTTATCGGCAATCATGCCTCCTCGTAGAACGGTAGGAAGAGTGAGATTGATATGAAGAGTTCCATTATTACACACTAATAAGTTTGCTTTCCGTGTAGTTAAGAAGGTAACCATTCCGTAATTGTGATCCGGGTAGACAAGTGTTCCCATCTTCCATTTCTTAAAATACGGAGCAACTTCGGAAAGAAACCGTTGTTTTACGTCTACGAGTTCGGAAACACAAGAGGATACCGTAGCATTGTAAAAGTTCTGCGTTATGAACTCGTTGGAGTCTCCATCAAATACGAAGGCTTTGTCATATTGTTCTTTGTAATAACGGCATTCTCGAAGCAAGATATCGTGAATCGATTCGGTAAAAGCGGGATTGGGGGTGGAATGGACATCATAAAAGGTGCGGTGTTGGGCTTTGATATCGGTTTTCTGAAAGGTATGGGAGTTGACGTAGACGGGGTAGGTTAGTCCAGTATGTTTCTTGCACTGTTCAATGGCAGCCTGTAAGGGCTCAGGCTTGAAGTTTTTGTAATAATCGACGCTGTATCGTTCGCATTTTTGTCGGAGTTTGGCAAAGTCCGCAACCGTGCATTTCTCTTTCAACATGAAATACGATTCATTTTCAACTCCGAGTCCCCAGAACACCTTTTCTTCTTTTGATTCATATCGATCCATGTATTTCATGTGTTTGTCATCGATAATGTCTTGGAAGATATAGGAAATATTTGTGTTCTTATTTTTTTCCAGCTCCTCTGTTAATTCATCCTTTTCATCCTCGATTTCAACGACCAGATCGACTGGATTGGGGATAGGAACGGGAATAGGAATGGACTGAGGAACGACCGGATCAAGTGGTTGATCGATAGATTTCGAGGAAATACAACCCATTCCCTCGTACTATTTATGGTCATTGATTTTAAGGTATAATGAAACACACGTTATATGTAATCACATTCCACGGCGAGTTCAGATCCATCTGCTTGTTGTATGACACGAAAGGGTTTTCCGCAACCATGAATCATATTCTCCGAGACGAGACGGTCGCATTCTTCTTTGGATGCATGGGGTGGTATGGGTTCACCATTGGATACGTACACACCGTGTCGAAAAATGCGGCAATTCAATTCGTTGGGAAGAACAATGATCATTCCCTGGCAATGAGGGCAGACCAACTCCAACATGAATAATAAAAGCATAGATTAGAATGACATCTACTTTACGCACAAACGCAGCCCTTACGGCTCGCAATAAACCCCTGACGGGTGATACCAAGACATCGTTTGTCATTGATGATCATATGGGATGGCTGAAATGCGATGGTCGTTTGCTTGACAGAACCACGTATAATCTTCTCTTTCAGGTGATTGGAACTACGTTTGGAACAACGAGTGCTACAAACTTCAAGCTGCCCGATCCACAGGGACGCGTTATGGGATCCGTGGGTCCGGTGGTGGACGTGAATGGACGCACTCGTACCTATGCACCAGGAGACAGCGTGGGTGAATTGGATCATCAGCTGACGATTCCTGAAATGCCGAGCCACAATCATAACAACAATACACCTGCACAGCCCACAACCAGTGCTGGATATACCTCAAATTCTATGACGGGTATTACTCACAATGCGAATGGTGGTTCTGGTGGATTTGGATTGGTTAAAGCGGATGGATTCGGTACACCTGGCTCAATTGATAATTCTGGAGGTGAACTCAATACAGCTGCGGCTCCCATCGCATTGACCCTAACCGATCCAGGACACAGCCACACGATCGCATCGAACGGTGGCGATCAGTACCACAATAACGTTCAGCCAACTCTGTTTTACGGAAATACGTTTATCTACTGTGGTATTCCGATCTCGACAAATGGTGTATCGGCGGGAATGTTCCCTTACACCGTTGCTAGAAACCCTGTTCTCATATAAAAATAAGTTGATTTTGGTGCTTTTATATCTAACTTTTTGAGCACTTTTTATGAGTCGCCTGGTTCAACATCATCATGTTTTATGACTCGAACCCCTTTAATGATTCGAGACGGTTCCGCTATAACGCTGTGTACATCGTTATTCAACGGAGCACCCGCTTTTCTTCGAATCTCTTCTTGTTCACCAGGATCCATCTGGGATCGACTCATCCTTTCATAGAAGGCCTTGACATTAGGATGGGCTCGAAAGGAAACGGGATCGAAATCGTGGACATATAACGCCTCCAAGGATCGGACACGGGAAAGGGCGACGTACGCCTGACCAAACTCAAAGTTTCCGGATCCGATATCCACAAGGGCCGAATCCAAGGAGGATCCTTGTGCCTTATGAGTGGTGCAGGCCCACGCTAGGCGAAGAGGAATTTGGGAACGAGAACAGAATTCGTATTCTTCGATGGGCCAATGGTGATGACCGATCGGTTTACGTACGCCATTTATGAATTCTACGATGGGAAGATCGGTGGAGGGACAGAATCCGACCAGAACGCCACGGGATCCATTGACGAGACCCGCATCGGGTTCGATGTTGGCAATGAGCATGACCTGGGATTCTTGGATGAGTTCCAAGGAGATCGAATAGGATGAATCAGTATCGAATTTATTTAAGGCTTTCTGGAATTCTTCGTCGGACTCCAGAAATCCTTTAGGAATTTTACCGTCATAAACGAGTTTGGCGGCATAGGTTCTGCGAGGGCCGTTCAACGCTCTCAGATTGGATTCGTTGATGAGTTCGACTTCGGCACGTCGAGGAAATAAGAGAGTGGGGCGAATGGCCAGGCTACGCCAATCACGCCCTTCACAAGCCCGTAGAACCGCACATGATTCTTTCGTTAAGGCTCCCATACGAGCCTCTTTCAGGATCGTATGGAAGCGTTCGTCTTTTTGTCGTTGAATCTGAGTTAGTTCGATGCATACGTGGATACCTTCTTTCCATGCGTTTGCTTCAAAGGCGAATTGGGTGGATTCATCTCTGCGAGACACGGGAGGAAGTTGAAAGAAATCGCCGACGAGCATGATTTGCATTCCTCCAAAGGGTTTCTTGTTGGATCGAAGCTTTTTACCGAGATCGTTCAGCTTGTCCAAGAGTTCGGCGGTTAACATGGAGACTTCGTCGATGATGAGAAGATCGGTCATGAGCCAATTTCGCATGGCTTTTCGGTTCTTGCGGATTTTCATGTAGAGTTCACCCGCGGTTCCTTTTCCGAGCCCGATTCCCGCCCAGGAATGCAGGGTTTTGGCTTGGTGGCCAAGAAGGAGTGCCGCACAACCGGTTAGGGCACATAACTGAATGCGAGGTAGTTTGTTATCGCCCAGAAGACGCCGCATCATTCCTGGAAATTCGGTGTAGACGACGGATAAGAGATAGCTTTTTCCTACTCCACCACCGCCTGTGAGGAATACATTTTGTCCCTTCAAAAGGAAGTCAAGAACGGACCGTTGTTCTTCGGTCAGGGTTCCGATACGAGAATCCACCACTTCTGTTTGATCAATATGTTCTTGAAGATAAGTTTCTGCTTCTTCTCGTGTTTTGAAGCCTTTGAAGACCGCACCAGGATAACCTGATACCTGTTCGCTGGCTTCGGGCCAGGAGTCGTAGATACCAGGATGTTGTCCGTTGGCGACTGCGTAATACATGGATGGTTGTTTTCTAACAAAAATAAACTCATCAATTTTTAGCATTAATAACAATCAACAATACGACTAACATGTGATACAAATGAAGGTGTGGACATCATGATGTCCACCAGGTTTCCATATTCGTCTCGGTATCGAGACATATGCTCGTTTACTCTGGAAAAGTAGCCGACAAAGTCTCCCCCTGAAACATGTGGAACACGAATGCATTCATCTGAACCAGGTTCTCCATCGAGAGACAGGTAGGCCTCCAATGCACGTTCGTGATGGCTCTTTGCGAGTTCCCACTGTTTTCCTGCACGGCGAATGTAGCAATGTTTCTCTTGGATCATCGTTGTCCAATCAAACCGCAACAGATGCGTTCAATTTTTTATAGAATCGATCATGGCGAGAAGATGGGAACTGAAGGGATTCTTCCCTGTTTCGGAGATGGTGATAAGAGATTTCTGGTGAAGATCCTCAATCATATCATCTAAATCCAGCTCGGCATCTTCTTGCATGGAAGAACACTGTTTCTGAATACGTTCCAAAAGGACAATTGCTTGTTCGTGTGTGCTCTGAATTTGAATAAGTTGTGCATAAACTTCTTCAAATTCTTCTATTTCTTCGGTATCACTTAGAATGTCAGTTGTTTCGTTCTCTGAATCGCTTACTGGTGCTTCGCTATCAACGTCCGTTTTGTCGCTTGACATATTATGTTAAACACGCGATCCATATTTAAGTGGTAAACGGTGAACAATGGTACGCCAGCAAACTGATGGGTGTATGGTACGAAATGGTACATGTCATCGGACAAACGCCCTTTGCATCAAGGGAACGCCAAGATACAAACCAGTGAGGGGGCATAAATAGTGCGTTTCCAGGACGAAGAACAATATCGATGTATTTCAAGTCAGGTAAGAAGGGAGTATCCTTTGCGGTTATATCGGTTGGAACTCGGCCGACCCAGTCAGCAGGTAAGGCACTCTCGGCAGTTTCGGGTAGGATGGATACCAGGATTTCTCCATCAACGGGAAATAGACAGGTCCATGACGCAAATGTCTTTCGAAGTCCAACGGTTCCTGCCCAGCAGTGATATCGAGGAGTCATCCAGAATTTTAAGAAAGGAGAAAGGAGAGACGGATCGAGCCATTTCTTGGACCATACACGAATTCCTGATGTCGCAGCAATGGTTTCTGCTTGTGCATCCTTCCAAGGGCAGACAGAACCCGAATTTGACTGAGAGAGCCATTCTACCAACGTCATTTCTTGAAAGATAGAGAGGTTCTGGAAACAGGGGCGTGTCATAACATCGTCGTGGGTCCAGAAGGTAGCAGTCGGAATCCCTCGAAGGACAAGCGGTATTTTTTCAGAGAGAACAGTTCGTAGGGTATCACGCTGTTTCCATTCGATTTGATTGAGACGGAACTCGCAAACGGCTTGTTTATAAAAAAAAGTAAGGATGATAAAGATAATGCCGAGAATCAATATGATTTCCAACATGAAATCCCCTATAGACGCATATCAACAAAAAAACTTGGGCTTTCCGCATTAAAATCAAGCCTTGTGCGATCGTCGAGTTAATCCTAGTTGTTTCTTCTTGGGTTCCTCCTTTCGTCGTCTGGTCAAGGAAAGAGTACGTTTTTTGATGGGTTTTTCGGTCAGAGCCTGGACCAATTTGGAAGGAGTTTCATCAGAGGCATCCGAAGTGTGCGAAGTATGTTCATCATTCGGAAGCAAGAGTGCAAGCATCTTCTCCACCCATTCTTGAGGCAAACTGCCGGATTCAAGCGAATGAAGAAAGAAGGACTCCTCAGAAGGGACAACCTCTTTCAAGATCGTAATGATCTGATCCTCAATAGCATCAACGGAACTCAGATCTTTTTTTACAGACATATTCTGAAAACAGGACAACCATGTGGATTGATACAAAGGGTTCGGATGCGAAAGAATAAGTTGGGTATCCATGACAAAGCCGTATCGTAGACCAATCATCGAAAATTTCGTGTTCAAATCAATGGTAAAATTCGACCCTTTCAGGATTCCATCCGAATAAGTAAGGACCTCGTTGGCAATGTCTTCCATAATAATGAAGCACCCGTAGAGATGATTTTGTAATTGCAAAGAGGCTAGACCCTTTGATTCGGAGAGAGCACTGCGAATGGCGGTGTACTCCATTTCTAGTAGAATCCAGCCTTCTTCTTTCCCCTGTTTAATCGCAGAGTCTAAATCATCCACTACCATAAATACATAAGGAATGGATCATCAATTGGAGTTCTCCAATGGAACCGTTCGTCTAAATGAAGAGCAATTTCGGGTTGTCACCAGTCCACCCTCTGAAAATCAGCGGATTTTGGCCTCCGCAGGATCAGGGAAAACAACAACCATAACGGCAAGAATCGCGTACTTGGTACAAGAATATGACATGGATCCGAGCCGAATTCTACTCGTTTCGTTCAGTCGTTCGGCCGCCCAAGAGATGATTCATCGTGTTCATTCGTTGATCGGCCCCGTCCCAATGTATGCAGGAACCTTTCATGCACTCAGTAGCCAGATTCTTCGCGAAAAAGCGATGCAAATGGTGTCGGATCAACCGTTTATCGATGAACTCCCGTATCGCTTGCTTACATGGCTTCAAACGGAACCTGGTAAAAAATGGGCGAAACGATTCCAAACGATCATCGTAGATGAGTTCCAAGACATTAACGAAATTCAATGGGACATCCTTAAAGCCTTCTATCATCAATATTCAACCATGACGATCGTAGGAGATGATGCGCAGAATATTTATACATGGCGTGGATCGTCGGTGGATTTCATCTTATCGTTTCATGAAAAGATTCCGCGAGTCAAGGATTACCAGCTCTGTATGAATTATCGATCTGCGGAATCGATTGTGACGATTGCGAATTCAGTTATGCGATTCATCCCTACACTCCCCTTCAAGGAGAAGATGGTGGCGTTTACCAAAGGAGGCCGAAAACCGGATGTGCATTTCTTTTTTCGTGGATCGGATGAGCAGGATTGGATCGTGCAATCGTTGGAGAAACTGATTCGTCAGGCACCGCCTGAATTTCGTTTCGCAGTTCTTTCACGCTATAATTCGGATTTATTCAAGATCGAAGAACGACTTCATTTGAAGGGAATGCCATACAATCTCCTTACGATTCCAGGAGAGAACACGGGAAAGAAGAGGAAAATCACCCTGGCAACGATTCATGCCAGTAAGGGGCTAGAATGGGACATTGTGTTTTTCATGAATCTGCATGACGATGTGTTTCCTGCACGAAAGAGCGACGATGATATTATTTGTGAACGCCGGTTGTTCTATGTGGGTATAACGAGGGCCAAGAAGGGTCTCTATCTAACGTATTCGAGACAGGAGCGTTCTCTATCGAGATTCGTTCGTGAGATTCCTCGTCCCTTCCTTACGTTTCATAATGTCTCTTCGTTCAAACTCAGTACGAATGAATCGGCGGCAACCATGATGGGAATCGAGGATATGATAAGAGGATTGGATGGTGCGGACTGGAATCTTCTTCGATCGCGAGGGGATGTTCCCATCTTGAAGGCCAGAAAGACAGAGTCGATCTATCAGTTTGGACAACTCTTTCCTGTTCCTGAATGGGTCAAGCGTCTCGATGTACGAGAAACGTGGTATGAACTTCTTCGGTGGATTACTCTGAGGGAATGTGCACTTTATCAAAATAAACTGGATCAACTCTGTACTCCTGAGATTCAAGAGGCACTTCTGACACTTCGTGTGTATAAGGAGGATTTGGCGTTCTGGGAACTCTATGAGGCGGAGTTGGAACATATGGTGCATCGTTTTTTGAAACATAGTTATGAGATGCCGGCGTTGGAGTATTCCCAGCTTCAAACCTATGTTCTGACCAAATTGCCGCATTTGAATTGGTCGGTACAGGATATGTCGCGAGCGGTGGTCATTTTGGCGAAGATCAGGGGACAGCTTCGTCCGTTGCGTCATGCGGGATTTGATTTGAATGAGTTTGCATTTGGGATGGTACGCAATTCGGTTCCGACAGAGTTAAGGCCGGATGTCTTGGCGAGCTGGCACCGAATCCAGGATCCGAAACAGAAGACACATGAAATTCTGGGTGATTTGTGGAAGATTGCGACGATAAGATCGGTTATGGAAGGGAGAAACATTCCATTGTATCAAAGTCCGACGGTCGCCCCTCATTTACAGGAAATGGAGCAACAGAGTATTGTTCGTGCGATTGAAACGGCGATTCCGTTATGGGTGGCAACTCAGGATCAACCAACGTTTCATTTCATGATGGAGGCAGCGGGGATTCGACCCATCCGGTTTGATATGATGACAGAGCGATGTGCCTATGATATCTTTTTTGATCCATCGTTTGTTCCCAGTCAAGAAGATAACATACTGTTGCTACTGAAACAGTATGTGTATGAAGAATTATTTGACCGTGTTCTGGAATCGATTGGATTTGTTAACGTATCGACGGGAATGGTATTGCAATACGATGTGACGCCTACCATACGGGAGCAGCTGAGCCACATGTGGCAACACCTACAATGCAAATATCGTCTTGATTCGTCATCGTGCGAAGAGGTTTCATAGAACCAATTTCGGGGCGAATGACTGAGACGGATCCGCCTGGTTGCTGAAAGGGTCCGCGTGCACGTGCCGCTTGGACAGTAGGAGGAACCTGAGGAACTCCGCCGTGTGGCATGGGTTGTCCCTGAGGAAGACCATCCTTGTGAGAATAGTATTTCTGAGCCCCATAGCGATCCTGTTTGGTGGGATTGTTGAAGAGGCGACCGCTACGTTGGAAGTAGGAGGAATCGTTGGCGGAGCGGCAGGTTGTTCCGTCCTTGCGAAGAAGGGCCTGTGGCATGGACAGTTCAGAGACAAAGGCGTTGGAGATGGTCTTTCGATCAGGGAGGGTGCTTCCTGGAACGTACATATTGCTGGTCTGCTTGGGAATGTAGCTAGAGGTGGGGCACCAGGTATCGAGGCGGCGATCCAGAGTACGAAGAGAGGATTCTTTATCAATCGCCTCGGCGTATCGACCGGGCGGATAGAACTCTCCGCCTGTGGGAAACACCATATCTTTTGGTGGCATGGGAGCGGCAACGGGAGGAGCACTTGAAACGTATTGTTTGCAGACTTTTACCAGTGGACGGAAATCTTGTGGTAAGTCGACTTTTTGTTGAGGGAGAATATGACGGAGCATCTGTGTGGGATCCCAGTGGCTTTTCAGGCAAACAGGCGGAAACAAATCCCCTTCAACGTTTTGAAACGGAAATTTGCTAACAAATGGCGAGGGAGGTTGATTGCTCATTACTAGTATAAGTTAAAAAAAGATTATGAATTATTCGGATTATTCTTATGCGTAAAATGAATGTAGGGAGTGGAATCGGGATCGGCGGGAATAGGAACGGACGGACGATTGCCCCATCCTGTATTTTGATTGGCAAATCCGACTTGTTCATCGATCTGAAACGTGGCGTTCCATTCCTGGATGCTCAAGAAATAGGGGAGATAGAGCCAGGCAGGGGTGATGGCCTCGTCATCATAATAGATCTTGATATCGAGTTTATCGAGTCTACCGAGTGTATTCTCAAACACCGTTGGATTTTGAATAACGGTCTGGGATACACCGGTATCGCCGATCGCACCCATCAGGATTTTACCAGCAATCAGTTTGACTTGACCCGTTGTTTCATTACTCAAATTATAATTCTCAGGCATGGAGACATCCATATTGTTAAATCCTTGTGCGTCGTTGATCGACATAAGATAATTAGTATTCGAAGTCGAAGTAATTTGAGAAACGGTGCTGAAAATGTTAAATGCTCCAGGTGTCATGTTTAGAATTCCGAGACGATAAGACATGGAATTGATGACGGTGTTGACAGGAACACATGAATACCAGGAATTAATCATATTTCGAATGACGGTACAACAAATACTACTGCAATCGACCGTATCTGGAAAATTATAATAAACGGGGCGAGCTTCCGCAGGAGTCAAGGTGGAAATATTGAGACGGGTTGTCGCAGGAACTGGATCGATACGAGGTTCAAGTCCGTTCATGGGTTGTCCTGGAATATAGACGTTTTGATTGGTGATAAAAGAAACGGGGACTCCTTGATTCGACATATAAGAACGATTTTGAATCATGGAACTCGGTAGGACTCTGCTATATTTCTTGGAGACGTATTGATGATAGTCCGTATGAACCGAACCGTTGATAGAAGAGATCTTCGAGCTAGTGCTTTGAACGATGTGGTGGTAGCTGGACAAGGTACTATGATATTGAGCGAATGTACTGAAATGCATGGGGGTTCCAGTATAATTGTTAAAGATTCGCCCAATTGTACTTTTGAAGCAAAACATGGCATTGAAATCCTCATCGCATGACAAATCGGCTAGAGAAAAGGTAGATTGTGTGGTGGAATAGGTATCTCCTCCTTGGAACTGTAGACCAGATACCAGATGGTATTGTCCTAGCACCGTGCTCAAATTACGCTCCAAATGTTTGTAGATGGATTGATAGGAGGTTAATTCTGACTTGAGCGTCTGGAAGGAATATACGTTGAGATTGGAAAGAGACAATTCTTGTTGTAAAACGGATTGATACTGGTTTCCTAGATCGCGCTGGATGGATGTATGGAGGCTATCATGGATCGTGGTGAAACGTTTTTCATTTGAATTGAATGTCCATGTATATTTATTAATATTCCTAAGTTCAAAGGTCAAATGAGGACGATAGTTCTCCAATGATTCGCGATTGATGAGACAGAGTTGATAATAAAGGGGTGAATCGAGACCCTGGAATGGACCCATAACCGCGGCGGCCATATCATCGTATGCCATTCCCGCAGTTTGAAGAAAGGGTTGAGCACGGCCGGTGGCGATAACCTCTTTCAAGACAGGGAAGTAATAGGCAACAAAGGCGATCTCTTCCGTTATTTCAGGGAGGGAATCGATATAGGGCTGGGTATAATATGAATTCATGATATTCTCCTTGGAGTGCATTCCAAAATGTTGATTGGTGGTTCTAGAAATGTAATTATCACCAGGTTCATTGAATAATATGGAGATATAACGGGTATTCATAAAAATATCTTTAAAATCGTCGTAGGAGATGAGATTCAATGGAGGGGTTGAATTGGCCTGAAGAGTGAGTTGCTGTGCCAGTTGTGTGTCGGTATAGGTTCCTGTTGGAATGGAGAGGGCCGTTAAGAGGGGTTCACCCGAACCATTCACTCGTCCTTGTTCTACCATCGCAACGGCATTGGATGCTGGAATGCAACTCGCAATCGCAATGCAGACGGAACTGCATTGAGGACGAATATTGGAATCCATCAACAATTGTATAAGCGAACTGGTAAAAAGGGTAGACGCTTGCACGTTGCTTGCATTATTGGGAAAGGACATTTGAACCAGTTGAAACTTGGTAACATCTTTATAAACACGTGGCAGTTTGATCTGAAAACGAAAGGGAGTAGGAAAGATTCGCTTGTCCCGATTGATTGATTTGATACTGACCAGACTGGTTTTAGTGGTTTTGGGTGGATCCAAATAGAAGTGATCGGCCAGCGACCGAATATCCGTCTTGGTATCGTACGGTGCACCGACAGAAGCCGACGAATATTTATTTTGCTGTTCGACGGTATTCATGCTGGGACCTGCCGTACGAAGAATGGCGTATCTGGGGTCCTTTTCGGCACGAATTCGTTCGGTATCATCCTCATTGTGTTCATCCTCCGATTCGTCGGTTTCCTTATCCGTTCCTTCATCCGATTCTTCCTCCGTTTCATAAGGTCGATAGTAATGGGTCGGTCGACTCATTCTTTCCCTATCTTCTCTATTCTTCTTTATTCTCTTTACGAACCCGCCATATAAAGAAATGGAATATGATAGAAGCAATGGCGGATATCTTTATACAGAAAGATAGTGCAAAGGCAGCCAAACAGCAAAAATCAGCCGATAATTTTGCGTCAAATAATAACAACCCCTTTCTGGTATCTCCGTATTCTCCTGTTAACTTGGGTGCATATGCTACTAATAATACCGTTAATGACATTTCTACCATTATTTCATCCTTGATCGGTGATTTGAACTCGGTTATTGATGTTCCTACCTCCAAGCTGGCGATTTCAACCATTACATCGGTTCCATCGGATTCCAATCAGAAGGTTACCATAAGTACGAACCGTATGGCAATTACCGCAGTCGAAGAGCTTACATTGTATAGCAATCTCGGTATTAATATACAATCACTACAATCAACGACAATCAATGCTCCATTTGTTAATATGTCGCAAAACCTGAAGGTCGGGAATTCCATATATGTTCTCTGTTCGATGAATGTGGTTAGTACCATAACGGCAAATGCAATGACTGTAAAATCACTCGTGTTCTCAACGGCATCAGGATGTACCATTACAGCGTTCAGTGCGGCAACGAATGATCTCACGACAGATTCCATGAACTTTTCCAGTTTGACAGGTAGCACCATCAATACAACAAATAGTAATATATCATCTCTTAACTTTTGGGAAGGTAATGCAACCTATTTAACGGTGAAATCACTCGTGTTCTCGACGGCGTCAGGATGTACGATTACCGCGTTCAGTGCAGCAACGAATGATTTGACCACGTCGGTTATGAACTTTTCGAGTTTATCGGGAAGTACGATGTTTTCTAGGACAGCGACCGCCAGTTTTCTCAATGTGAGATCTACTGCAAATGTCTCCACTATTTCTGTCACGAACTTGGATGGTAATAATGTGAACATGTCAACGCTTGGCATTAGCACCATCACTACCAGCAGTATTAATGCAACAGGTGGAGTAACAGCGATCAATGTATCGAGTCATACGGGTAGTACAGTACAAGGATTTATGTCGACATTGATCACCAGAAATCTATTTTATTCTACCTTGAATGGAATTAACATTTCAACCATCAGTACGATCTTTTCAAGTCTAACGGGAAGTACCACTAGTACAACGTATTTACAGGTAGCGAGTGTGGGAACACTTTCTTCCATTAATGCATCCAATATAACGTTTTCTACCCTATTGGGAAACACAAGTAATTTCTCTACTGTGAACATTTCAACGTTAAATGTCAGGGATGCATCCTTTTCTTCCATAACGGGTAATAATATCCTGACATTTTCTACCGTGAATACAAACTATCTTTCTACCAATCATATTTCTACAGTGAATATTTTAGGAAAGGACGCGTTATTATCGACGATGCAACTCAGTACGCTAACGGCTTCGACAGCAATCGTATCTTCTCTGAATGGAAATAATGGAATATTTTCCACAATGACACTCAGTACGTTAACGGCATGTACCGTCAATGTTTCTTCTCTGAATGGAAATAATGGAATATTTTCGACGATCACACTCAGTACGCTAACGGCTTCGACCGCAAATGTTTCCTCTCTGAATGGAAATAATGGAATATTTTCGACGATCACACTCAGTACGCTAACGGCTTCGACCGCAAATGTCTCTTCATTGAATGGAAGCGTTGTGGTATTTTCTACGATGGTGCTTAGTACGCCCCTCACCCTAACTGGATTGAATGGAATAAATGGAACATTTTCAACGATGACGCTCAGTACATTAACGGCGTGTACGATCAATGTTTCTTCTCTGAATGGAAATAACGCGTTATTATCAACGATGCAACTCAGTACGCTAACGACTTCAACTGCAAATGTTTCCTCTCTGAATGGAAACAATGGAATATTTTCCACCATGACGCTCAGTACGCTGACGGCATGTACCATTAATGTTTCTACGCTGAATGCGTATTCGACGCTGAATGGTTATGATGGAGACTTTTCGACGTTGTTTGTGAGTACTCTGACAACCTCGACTTTGATCTCCTTGTCTACGATGACAGTTAACTCGACTCTGAATGTTCGTTCGACGCTCAATGGATACACGGGTTCGTTCTCGACCTTGTTTGTGAGTACATTGACAACCTCCACTCTGATCTCCTTATCTACGATGACAGTCAACTCAACACTACAAGTGAACTCATCACTATTTGGATCAAGTATATCAGGATCCACTCTAACAGTTTCAACACTGTTTGGTCTCAATATGACGGGTTCTACTATTTCAGGATCCACTATATTTGGATCCAGCATATCAGGTTCTACAATGACTGTTTCAACACTATTTGGATCTAGTATCATAGGGTCAAGTATCATAGGTTCAACCATACGTGGAACAAATGTCATTGTTGGCTCATCTCTTACCCTTTCTAGTATTATAATCAGTCCCATAACTGGTGTATCCAGTGCATCACTTGGAAACCTAACACAATTTTATATTCCAATTGTGGTAAATGGATCTACATTTAATATTCCATTATATAAGGTATAATGCCTGATCGGCCGAAACATTCATGGGGAACCCATCTATGGGCATTCATTCACACCATCTCAATCGTTGACTTCGAGGATGAAGATGTACAAGTACGATTTGCAAAAGAAGCAATCGATAATCTACGAGGTGTAGGAGCATGCATCCCGTGCCACCGCTGTCGAGCACATTACGATTTATTTTTTCAAACCGAGATCGAAGGAAGAGATCGGTTTGGAAGAATGGAACTGTTTCGACTGTTTGTTGAGTTTCATAATACGATTAATCAAAAACTTAGAAAATCTGTCCTAGAATATGAAGAAGCACATTCGCTATGGATAAATTAACGAATATACATTTCAACACGTGCACTGCGATTGATACCCGTTGTATCCTGACAGCATCCGATCTGATCTCCTGCGGAAAGGCTCTGTAGGGTTCCCCAGTTTGCATATTGACCAATTCCTCCAATCACATCGTTTGATCCCCAGTCAAATTCATTATTCCAAGCGAACCCCCATCGAACTCTCGTATTATAAAATGACGTAAAATTAATACCATAAAACGCATTACCGAGTTGACTGCTAAAGGCGGTTCCTTTTTCCACTCCCTTTGCAGTTCCAAACGAAACATTGCTTGCGGTTGAAAAATAACTAATGAGTGTCTGTTTGACACCCGCGTTATAATTATTTTTCATCCAGCACCAGTTATTATATGTAGAAAGACTCAGACTACCACCTGTACCGCCACTATAATTGTATGGAATATCGGGCCATAAAGCGAGCAAATCTTTGGAGGGAAAATAGTTCATGGTACTGAATTTCGCATCTCCGTCATTACGCGTGTTATCGGTCGCATTCAGAGTATTAACGGCCGTCCAATATGTTGAATCGTAAGAAAACGTTGTTCCAGTAGTTGCCTTCATGGCCATCATCCATCCGCCGCCATCTACTGTGGAATCCATGATACAATATATTTGCGTTGCCCCCACCGTGGGAAGATTGATCCAATACACACCGTTTGTATTAGTTCCAGTTAGGTTTTTAATGTAGAGTGCACTGGGTGCCGCACGATCAGAGGTCGATCCATCAAAGTAGGTATACAATGTATTAAGGGTGGATCCTGCGTAGTTGGTGGATACAATATAAGTAGACCCAGTGGAATAAATATCACCTCCGTCATTAAAACCAGGTGCACCATAGGGTCTTAGAAATTGGGTAAGACTAGATGCATAGGGACCTAGAAATGCATTCGCAGTATAATCACCGTTCGGTTCTGAATGTGGAATATCTCGTAAATACCATAAACCGCCATCCTTACATCTCCAATCGGGTACACCGTTATACGATCCTGCCGTCGAACCACTGTTTCCATATCGTGGATCAAACATGGCATAACTAACATAACTTCCACCAGATGTCGTCTTATAAATAGGAAGAGCGGGCATCCATGTTTCATAATTGCTAGCGAGTGTGGTATGAACATAATTATAAATGGCTCGCCAATGATCCTGGCTGCGAGGGATCATCAATTCTAGTCCAAGGGCGGTTCCTGAATGGGTTTGTGTTATGTAATTGACACTGGTTCCACCTGTTATGGCATAAAAATCATATCCGCCATATTTTATGTCGACATACATCTGCAACGCATTCGGCATGGTGGCCGATTTAATCCAATAGTACCCGTTGGGTAGCCATGGATTGGCGGAATAGATCGCATACCCGCTGGTAGCTGGATTGGAAGAGGTT
>Ga0214921_10000350_pt1 | contig 87904 bp, 111 predicted proteins | sample LL1505_MetaG_FD_177992 | JGI IMG/M metagenome (GOLD analysis project Ga0214921, IMG submission 177992) | Freshwater microbial communities from Lake Lanier, Atlanta, Georgia, United States - LL-1505 | ecosystem: Environmental > Aquatic > Freshwater > Lake | place: USA: Georgia | collected... | reverse complement strand
TCATCTCCAATATGGATGATGGTAAGATTGACCAAGCCATTCGTAGTCGTTCAATGATGATTGATTTGACCATGACCACTGAACAGAAAATCGAGCGTATGGAAACGATCGCTATGATGGACGAGTTTCTCCCTGAGTACGATAAAAACATCGTTAAAGATGCGTTGGGTCTGATTCGTGATATCAGCAAAGACTGTAAGGAAATTTCCCTACGTACGCTGATCTCTGTATCCAAGGTACGTGCTGCAAACAGCGACTGGAAAGACCTTGCTACCTACATGTTGACTGCCTAATGGGGGGGGTATCTAATGAGCACTAACACTGAACATACAATTACACTGACTGAAGATGAGATGATGACCATGGAGATGGCATTGATGGATGTATTGGAACGTGTATATGAATCTGGTGATACAGAGACATATGAGCAGGTGAAACAACTATTCGAGAAAGTTACAGCATGATTACTATTAGTGGACTTACAAAGAAACAAGTAGAACTATTGGACACCATGTGGGAACTGAAGGACATGGAAGACTATGAAAATTGGCGAAATAGTCTAGACGAAAATACAATGAATGAAGTAGATACATTGGAACAAATGGTCTTACTTGCGCAATCAGATGAAATTGAAGATTGCGATTGTGAAAAAGCATTGGCATATTTGGATAAATTTATGCTATAGGGGGTAGGGGTAAAAGTAAGTCGAAGGGATTCCAGGGACTCCTAGGTCTTTTGTATAGCTCAGTTAAACCCCGACCCTAATTTTAACTAAGGGACTCCTAGTATTCTCGGGACTCCTGTAATAACTAAGGGACTCCTGTAATAACTAAGGGACTCCTGGTAGAATCGGGACTCCTTTACAATAATTCAGTATTGTAGTATAATTATATTATTGAAGTTCTTTATTATGGAGAATACAGTATGAAATCTTATATGGCAATCGTTTCTGACTATTTTTTCTCATCCAAGGAATTGGAAGAATATGGTAAAGATTACCAGACCATTGAATTGGCCATTGACATTTTAACCACTCATGGAGTCGGTGGTAAATTTGTTGAGTCTTTGGTTCGGTATTATTTTGGCATAGAAGATGCTTATAGTATACATGGATGGGATGGTTATAAGAATTCACAACCAGTGGAAATGAAAACCGAGACTATCAATAATTCTAAAAGATTGAATTGCGAGGGATCTTTTGCAGAACATCGAAGTGGAACTCTTCGAAAGAGTGATCTATTCAAGGCAGAACGACCATTGATTTATTCAATTGGAGTTGATAATGTCACTGGTAAATGTCTCTATGTAATGGAAACTAACACTAAACTTTGTCAGGATTCCTGTTTGCTCTTTGAAAGGTTGGATGCTAAATCACCGAGAATTTCCTTTGGTCATTGGCAAGATCAAAAGGATTCTTATAAGATTCTTTATCAGAATTATGGTTTGGTCAATTTGAAAAAATCTGAGTTTTCAGATAATCTTTTAAGTGTTCTCAATGAAAAGGATGTTCCTTCTACTTTGGAATTTTTTATATAATGGAAAATCATTTGATTATTGTATTTTTGTATATTATTGGTCTAGGATTCCTTGCGGGACTCCTTGGCTGTATTCTCAATGCATTTGTAAAGAGTATATTTAAATGAATACACTATACGCATTAATGATTGTAACTTCAGTTGGAGTTTCAGAGGGTTATACCTTCGCTTCGCTTGAAGATTGTAATAAAGCATCTAATCGAGTACGGGACTCCTTTTGTGTTGCCAAGATTCCAGTGAAAGTCAATGTGGATGTAGATATGGGTGTTGCAGGGAATATGTCGCTGGATCGTATGTTCGATCTATTGCAACAAATGAAGACTCGCATGGAGAAATTACAGTAAAATATAAACCTTTACTTTTATAAGGTTTTAGGGTAGAATTCTCTTACAGTCGATGTTGACTGGTTGAAAGTATCAAAGGTGCAACAAAATGAATGGGTTTAATATTAATGCAGTGAACTTGAAGTTGTCATTACGTCAGGAAGAGCAAGTCGTGCTCGCTTCGCTTAAGAAACATTGTTCTAATTTAGAGCGTGAGCTGATGCAGCATGCTCTTGGCAATGATACTCTTTCGCAGGTTGATATATCGGATAACATCAAATTCATTGATTCTGCAATGTATGTAATGAGACACTACGGAGACTGAGATGGGATTGATTGGACGCTGGGAACCTGAGGATATGTATACCGAAGTCTGGGATTTATTCCAAGAAGGACTGCGTCCAATTTCAATTTGTGCAATACTGGGGTTAACACTTCAAGAAGTCTATGATATTTTAGATGATGGGGACTCCTACGAAGAATGGATGAATGAGCAATATGATGAGGATTTGATGTAATGAGTTACGCACGTTGGAGTAATAGTAGTTGGTACGCATTTTATAATGTCAATGGTAAGTTGTCATTGTGGTATGACATGGATCACACCATTGATCTTGAGTATGAAGATCTGATGGAATTTAAACAGTATGAAGACGAAGCACTGATCACTCAGTTGATTCTTATGTATGAGTGTAATCGAGAAGAAGCGATCGAAGCTATTCAGTATATTAACATGTATTTGGAAGACTACGATCCAAAAGATGGTGAAGAGTATGAAAAAGAGTTGGCAGAATTTATGGATAAATTGGAGAAATTAGATGATAAGTGATGAAAACCTAGAGAAGTTATCCCATGAGATCGATGATGTATTGGGCGATCTTGGGGTTCGATATGGAATTAATATGTTAAGTTTGACCAGCGTTGTTCTTGCAAGACTGGCACTGATGAATATGTTTATTGGCAATAAAGAAGACTTCAATCGTCTGATACACGAAGCAGTCCTCCCTGTCACCGAGAAAGAAATTTCTTTACATTAATTCAATATTCAGGTATAATTATATTATGAACATTAAAACCGAAAACGAAAATCTGTTTCCCACTGGAGGAATGACTATTCCCTATGAGGTAGCACATGGCGTCACTCTTGCAAGTTTGATTGATTCTCGAACTTACTTGCAAAGTGAATTGGATCAGTGGCATGCTAATCCTAAAGATGAGCTGAACCCAGATGGGTATTGGTTACATCCTGAGGATGTTGTTAATAATATGAAATATATTCGTGCAATGGATTTGTTAATAAAATATTTTGGTGGTGAATAATGAAAATCGCAATTTGCTCAGATGTCCATTTAGAGTTTGGGCAGTTAAATTTGGAAAACACAGAAAATGCTGAGGTACTTGTTTTATCTGGTGATATTTGTACTGCTGTTGATCTTCGTGTCACCGATAGCATTCTTTCTTCTGCTAAAACTGATCGCTATCTTGAGTTTTTTACTGCTTGCAGTCGGAACTTCCCTCATGTTGTTTATATTATGGGGAATCACGAGCATTATCATGGTGACTATGCTACTTCTGCAAGTTATCTGAGAGATGCCATGAAACAATGTGGTGATAACATTCACTTTCTTGACAAAGAAGTCTGGGAACATAAAGACCACGTGTTTATCGGTGGCACTTTGTGGACTGATATGAATGGTGAAGATGAGATGACTATGAATCATGTGTCTCGTCGCATGAATGACTTTCAAATATGTAAGAATAGTCTACGTGAGGTTACTTTCAAGACATTTGTACCTAAAGAAAAACCAGAAGGTATGAGTGATGAAGACTTTAATCTTCTTCCATACGAACAGCGTTACAAGAATGTGTTTAAAACTCGTGAAGCAACTTTGTCTCCACATGATGTAGTGCAAGACCACAAAGCCATGTTGAAGTTTATTGAAGACACATACAATAATACTCCTTTATCGAAGACTGTTGTTGTTTGTACGCATCATGCACCAAGCAAAGGTTCTGAGCATCCTCGCTATAAACACGATTCACTGATGAATGGTGCATACAACTCACAGTTGGATAAGTTTATCATGGATCGTCCAGGAATCAAATTGTGGACTCATGGTCATACTCATGAAGACTTTGACTACATGATTAAGCATTGTCGTGTTGTTTGTAATCCACGTGGTTATATTGACTACGAAGAACGTGCAGATCGTTTTCAACTTAAATTTGTGGAGGTTTAGTATGAGCCAATATTTTCCTGACAAGTGGGTCGTTGTAAAAATCTCTGGATCTGATACTCCACCTATACATAAAGTATTTGCTAGTTGGTATGGTGGATATGCAGGTTCAGATTCTTGGAAACTTAATAGTGGAATTACTAGAGCCATGTTAGATGGTACTGTATATTCATTTGATGGTTCGTCAGGATCAATCTATTATTGTAATAGAGAATCCTATGGACTTAGTAGTTATGGTAATAGTGTTCTTTCGAGGATGATCAATAACGCTGCAGAGAATAATGTGTTGATTGAGATTCTTCCCGAGGAAACTAATTGGTTGGAGATACATTATGAGTAAGTGGACAATTATTGTAGAAGAAGATCCAGAAACAAAAGAACTAATGCTTCCTTTCTCTGATGATATGCTTGCTGAGGTTGGATGGAAAGAGGGTGATGTCCTCGAATGGATTGATAATAAAAATGGAAGCTGGACTTTGAGGAAGAAAGATGAAATCACAAAAACAGATTGAACAACACATCGAGGATATTCATAACAAGATTTGTCCTAATGAGATCGAGGAAGCAGTTGCATTTCTTTATGCGCAAGTTCTAAGACTCAAAGATGAAAATCAAGAACTTAAAGATAAAATCAAATTGATGGAGCAAGATTATGCCTAAGTTTACACTAATTGCAGAACATACGGATCTTTATGGTAAGCCAGATGGCACCAAAGTGAATTACGAATTTTTTGTTGACACTTTAGACAATGTTCTAGAGCATGTTGATTTGTTTATTCGTGGTTGTGGGTATAACCCAACTGGCAATTTAGATTATGTTCCTGATGAAGAATATTATGGAACAGGTCCAGAATGGTATAACGAAGAATTCGAAACACCTACGGACACTAAATACAACCCCGATCAAAAAGAAGTAGGTCATTCAGCTTATTTTTATGATACGGAGAGAAACAGATGAGTAAAGTATTTACTGATGTGCAAGTTTTTATGCGTTCCGCTGGGCAAAAAATCGGAGAAGATAATTACGATCAAGCAGATCTTTACTCTAGTTTAATTGACGAAGAGTATCGTGAATACATTGATGCACTTCGTGACCACGACGACGCAGAAACGATCGATGCTTGCTTCGATATGATTTGGGTTATTGTTGGCTACATGCACTCACGTGGCTGGGATTGTGAAAATATCTGGGACGAGGGTGCAGCATCTAATCTTGCCAAGATTGATAGACTAACTGGTAAAGTTATTCGAAGAGAAGATGGTAAGATCTTAAAACCCGAAGGTTGGAAACCACCCAACTTTCATCAATTTGTAAAAGTAAAAAAATAAAAAAGGTAGTACCATGAATATTAAACTTTATTTAGATATGGATGGCGTGATAGCAGATTTTGACACAGCGTATACTGCGATTCAATCTATGTCAGCTGATGGAAGAAAGTTTCGCAAAGCTGTAATGGATTATAAAATCTTTAACGATCTTGATTTTATGCCAGACGCAGAACAACTGCTGAACCATGTTAAAACACTCAAAGATGTTGATATTGAAATTTTGACATCGATGGGAACATTTGATCCATTCGTTGGACAAGAAGTTCGTAAACAAAAAAGTCATTGGTTGAAAGAAAGAAACATCAACTATAAACCAAATTTCGTTCGTATGAAAGCAGAAAAAGCAAAGTATGCAACAAACCCTTATGGGGTTGCGGTTCCAAACATTTTAGTTGATGATTCAGTAGGATGTGTAGAACCATTTGATAAAGCAGGTGGTCGCGGAATTTTGCACACTAGTGCAGCAACAACAATTCCATTACTTGATTCAACAATTTTACAAGTCAGAGCACTTAACGGATTAAGACTAGGATGAATGATTTATTTGCAACCACTTTCAGATGGATAAAAGATGACTGGAACTCTAACCCATTTCGTTTCTTTATTGAAATCCTCGCTTGGGCTATCAGTATCGGCTGTAGTATCACTATGGCTCTCACTGTTCCAACTCCGCCATTACTTATACTTTATCCTATCTGGATTGCTGGTTGCGCTATGTATGCTTGGGCTGCTTATACTAGGAAATCGTTTGGGATGTTGGCTAACTACATGTTACTGGTGACGATTGACTTTATTGGATTGATTAGGATGTTAACATGAACTTTAGATTCTGGTTACAAGAAATGTGGATGAAACATAAAGATGAATATGTTGAACTTGGAATTTCTATTCCAGAATCTAATGCGCAAGAATATTTCCGTAAATACAAGTATTGGTTGAAACGTGAATACAAACATCAAATGAGGAACAAGTGAATATATTTTATCTACATCATGATACAAAAATTTGTGCAGAAATGCACGTTGATAAACATTGCGTAAAGATGATTCTCGAATATGCTCAACTACTATCTACTGCTCATCGTGTCCTTGATGGTCACGAGTCCATTACTACTTCGGTTTCTGGGCGTAAGAAAAAAACTTGGACTATTAGCGATCATCGCAACGATGTCCTTTACAGTGCTACCCATATTAATCATCCTTCGGCTATTTGGGTAAGACAATCGCTTGAAAATTATCAATGGTTATACAATATGTTCCGTGATTTAATTAAGGAATATAATTATCGTTATGGTAAAGTGCATAAGTGTTCTATGTTGCTTGGCGACTTACAGTATCCACCAAACAATATTCCTAAAGATAAACCATTTACTGAACCGACTCCAGCTATGCCAGATCATTACAAGGTAGCAGGAGATTCGGTTTCGTCATATAAAAATTATTATCTGGGCGATAAACAAAGAATGTTTTCTTGGAAAAATCGTCCAACTCCGTCTTGGATTTGCTAAATACAATTATGCCTACATATACTTTTATTGATAATAATACTAACGAGAAGTTTGATAAATTTCTGAAAATTGCGGATCGTGAGCAATTCCTCAACGACAATCCCCATATTCAATCAGTTATAACTGCACCAGCAATTACAGGCGATCATGTATCTGTTAAAAAGGATACAGGGTTCAAGGAGGTACTGCAAAAAATTAACGAAAGAAATCCACACAACGATTTAGGTAAAACTTCCTCACAATTATAACCACAAGGATTTTTAATGGCTCGCACATCAGCTGCAAAGAAAGTGGTAGACATTCATTATGACGAGCGTGAAACAAAACCTACTGCCAATAATCAGTTAAAGTTACGTTTAGATAATTTAAAAACTTTTCAACCACTTACTGATAATCAGAAATTATTTTTTGATGCATATAAAACTGGCGATTATTTTATAGCATTACACGGAGTAGCAGGTACTGGTAAAACTTTTATTGCTCTCTATAAAGCAATTGAAGAAGTTCTTGATAAATCAAATCCCTTCAATAAAATTATTGTAGTTCGTTCTGCGGTTCAATCTCGAGAAATTGGTCATCTTCCAGGCGACGTTAACGAGAAGATGGATATTTACGAACAACCGTATCGTCAAATTTGTCATCAGTTGTTTGATCGTAAAGATGCATGGGATCGTTTAGAGGAACAGGGATATATTCAGTTTATTTCAACGTCTTTTATTCGTGGTATGTCTTTCGATAATGCAATTATTATTGTTGATGAGATGCAAAACTTGACATATGAAGAAATTGATACAGTTATGACACGTGTTGGTCATATGTCTAAGATTATTTGGTGTGGTGACTATCGTCAGACTGATCTAAATAAACGAAAGAACGATGTTACTGGTATTTTGAAATTTTTTGATATTGCACAGCACATGAAATCATTTACACGCATTGAGTTTACTGTAGATGATATCGTTCGTTCATCATTAGTTAAAGATTATATTTTGGCTAAATTAAAGTACGAAGATCACGAGGACAAAAAATGATAACAGCAGAACAATTTAAACACTTATTCCCACGTGCTCAAGATCCAGCATCGTGGGCTGAGTCGATGAATAACGTATTCCCAACTTATGACATTAATACACCACATCGTGTAGCAGCATTCCTTGCTCAGTGTGGACATGAGTCTGGTGGTTGGACAGTATTCGAAGAAAACTTAAATTACTCAGCACAAGGTTTATGCAGTATTTTTAAGAAGTATTTTCCTACACTTGAATCAGCAACACCATATGCACGCAAGCCAGAAATGATTGCTAATAAAGTTTATGGTGGACGTATGGGTAATGGACCAGAAGAATCTGGCGATGGCTGGAAATATCGTGGACGTGGTCCAATTCAGTTAACAGGAAAATCTAACTATATGCAGTTTGCCAAGGATATGTTTGAAGATTGGGAAAATCTTTTCGCAAATCCAGATTGGGTTACTGCAGATCGTGATTTTGCATTAATGTCAGCTATTTGGTTCTGGAATAAAAACGGATTAAATAAAGAAGCAGACGCAGGTGATATCAAGACAATGACAAGAAAGATTAATGGTGGATTTATTGGTCTTGATGATAGAATTAAACATTACAACGAAGCTATTCATTTGTTAACATAATGAAATACAAAACGATATTCATAAGTGATGTCCACTTAGGTACTCGTGATTGTCAAGCAAATAAATTAAATAATTTTCTTAAACATAATACTTGCGAAACTTTATATCTTGTAGGAGATATAATTGATGCTTGGAAAATACAGCAAAATAAGTGGAGATGGAAACAACCACACACTAATGTTGTAAGAAGAATACTTGGTCATGCTAAACGTGGGACAAGAGTTGTATATGTAGCAGGAAATCATGATGAATTCTTAAGACCGATGATTCCATATGGATTTTCTTTTGGTCTGATTGAAATAATAAATCAAACAGAACATATTGGTATAGATGGAAAACGCTATCTTGTAACTCATGGTGATTTGTTTGATGGCATTACTCGTCTCGCTCCTTGGCTAGCGTTTCTTGGAGATAAACTTTATGACTTCGTACTTGAATGGAATTCAAGATTTAATTGGGTTCGTCATAAACTGGGATTTGGTTATTGGAGTCTGAGTAAATATCTAAAACATAAAGTTAAGAAAGCATCTGACTTTATGTTTCAGTTTGAAAAGAATCTTGCTGGGTATTGCAAGAAACGTGGCTTTGATGGTGTTATATGTGGGCATATCCACCACGCAGAAATAAAAGAAATTGATGGCGTCGTTTATATGAACGATGGTGATTGGGTTGAATCTTGTACTGCACTCGTTGAGCATTATGATGGTCGCTGGGAAATAGTAACTTGGACCAAGGAGAATGACAATGTGGTTAATGATGTTGATAGCAGTGCACATAAACAACCCGAATGACATTCCAGGAAGAATAAATTTACAATTTCAAACTCAACAACAGTGTGAGCAAACTCTACAAACAATGACTTATTGGTTAAAGTTTGAACAATTTAAGATTGAAGGTAAATGTCAAAAATTAAGTTAGAAGAAAAGATAACAATAGTTGTTCCATGTAAGAATGAAGAAAATTATATTTCTCACTTACTTGACCATCTAAAGAAACAAAACATTGGTAATACTCGCATTATTATTGCAGATGCTTCTACGGATAATACAAGAGAAGTTATTGCTAATAATAAAGGTAATTTGAATGTTGAGATTATCGATGGCGGACCAGTTTCTATTGCAAAAAATAATGGGGCGAAACTTGCAACTACACCATATATTCTATTCATTGATAGTGATGTAAGATTTTTTAAAGATACAGTTATATTTGACACTATTAAAGAATTAGAGTATAATAATCTTGACATGATTGGATTATATGCAAAATGTTACGATGGTGACATTAGAGCACAAATTGGGTTTATGATATTTAATGCTATCAATGATATGATGAAACATTGGGTACCATTTGCGGTTGGTGCTTATATGTTAACACGAAGAGATAAATTTGAAGAGTATGGTGGATTCCCTGCTAAATATGGCACTAGCGAAGATTTCTTTTTATCAAAAAAGTATGATGTAAAGAAATTCAAATTAGTCAACCATTATTTTGGACAGGATAGTAGAAGGTTTCATAAAATGGGATACTTTGGCATGGCTTGGTATCTAATTAAAAACTTTTTTAATAGAAATAATGAAAATTATTGGAATGAAATAGATTATACGAAATATTGGAAATGAAAACATTTATACATCATGAATTTCCCAAACTTGAACGTGATACAAAACCCGATGGTACGAGAGTATATAAAACACCATCGGGTCGAGCCTATCCCTCCGTCACCACAGTTACGGGACTGCACTCAAAACAATCAATCATGGAGTGGAGAAAGAAAGTCGGAGAAGAAGCAGCAAACAAAATCTCCAACAGAGCAGCCACTCGAGGAACAAGAATACATACCCTCTGCGAATCCTATTTGCGTGGAGAGTCTACTGAACCAGATATATTCGATCAAGAAATATATAAAGGGTTAGTTCCGTATCTCGATAAAATAAATAACATACATGCATTAGAAGATCCACTTTATTCTGACCATTTAGAAGTTGCAGGAACAGTTGATTGTATTGCAGAATATGATGGTAAACTTGCAGTTATAGATTTTAAAACTTCTTCGAAAGTTAAACAGCGTGACTGGATTACTGGTTATTTTATGCAAACATCTGCGTATGCTGTTGCATTCGAAGAGAGAACTGGGATACCAGTTGGACGTATGGTTATTATAATGGGTGTTGATGACCACGAACCACTTATTTTTGAAGAAAAGAGAGATGATTGGATCGGCGAGTTTGTAAAATTGCGACAAGAATACAAACAAATTAAAAATATTTGACAAATATGAGAAAGTAGGGTATAATGTTATTAAATGCTGAAATCGCACCTAATATAATTATATTAGAAGAACGTAAACTTCCTGAAGGTTGGAAAGAAGGAGATATGTTTAAAGTTATTATTGGTGCGAATGGACAAGTTACACTAATCAAGTCAACGCAAGATGGTGTAATGTAAGAATTGCTGTATGAAGCAATGAGAAAGGTGTTCTGGACGTGGGTTCGACTCCCACCACCTCCACCTGAACATATTCCGAACCGAGTTATCGGTAGCAAAGCGAAACGCTGAGTATGTTCAGGTGGGGGTGCCATGGTTTCGACAGGGCAATGAGTAACAGAGTGGACAGCACGACACAGAGAGTCGTAAAAAGTAAAAAACGTAAACGCAAACGACGCACAGTTCGCATTAGCAGCCTAAACACTGCTTAGGGTTTCGGTAGGTTTCCTCGTAACAGAATAACCTACCACGAATTAGTGAAGTCTTTGCTCATAATTGGCAACCGATATCCTTGATATCTTGTACCAAGAAAAGTGACGACATTAATGTGCAGTAAATCATTAACTTTTATTAAGGAACTATCATGAAATCAATTATCGCATTAGTAATGTTGGCATTTGCAACTGTTTCGTTTGCAGCTGAACCTGCAAAGAAGCCAGAAGCAAAGAAAGAAGAAACAAACTGCGTAACTAAGGACAAACAAGGTAAATGTCCTCCAGCACCTAAGTCTGAGAAACCTACTCCTAAGAAAGTAGAGAAGAAAGACGACAAGACAGCTGATGCAGCAAAAAAGTAATACCTAAATAATAGACAGTGGGTTGATGGATCCCAATAAAACCATCATTACACACAACTCATAAACACACAAAGGAGTAAAACATGAGTAATATGACCCCGTTCGAGATTCGCCTAGAACTTTTAAAAATGGCGAAAGACATGCTTAATGACGAATATTATGGTAAGCGTGAACAAATTAGCAACGACTGGCATGTAAAAGTCGACTCTGCTAAAATCAATGGTGGAACTATTCCAGAACATCCTGGGTTTCCATCTTATCCAAGTGAAGCCGATATTATTGCGAAAGCAACTGCTCTCAATGGTTTCGTTTCAAACATCCCAGTAGATACAAAGACTAAGAAGTCCACCTGATAGGGATTGGAGTGTGCAGTCACATGCACACTCTTTAACTTACTAAGGAGATTTATGAAATTAATCCGAGTAACATTCATTTCAATAGCAGTAATGATAGCTGTTACAGCAGCTGTTACGTTTTATGATAAGGGTTATACAATACTCGATATCAAATATGGTCAGTTGACCAGTGATGCCAGAAAACAGGTAGACTGTTTGGCTGAAAACATTTATTATGAAGCAGGATATGAGCCACGTGATGGCCAAGTTGCTGTTGCCATGGTCACATTAAATCGTGTACAGGATCCAAGATTCCCAAAAGACATTTGCGGAGTTGTAAAACAAAAAACACAAAGTACTTGTCAGTTCTCTTGGTTTTGTGAGCCAAGAAAATACATAAACCAAAATGTTTATAAAGATAATTTAGAAGTTGCGTTGTATGTATACGCAAACTATGAAAATTTGCCAGACAACACTAATGGCGCAAAGTTTTACCATGCCGACTACGTTAACCCTAAATGGAAGTTGGAGAAAACTACTAAAATCGGTAGACACATTTTTTACAGGGATTAAAGGTGATTGATATGATGCAAAAATTAAATTTACAGGTAAAAGAAGAACATTCACGCCATTCGTTTTTCTTGCTGATGGAAGAAGTTACATTGGCAACTTGTAAACAAGCAGTTGAGTGGATATTTGAAAATAATTTCCAAGAAGATCGTGCCGATTTATTGAACATGGTTATCACTTCTCCAGGTGGTGACTTGAATGCAGCTTTTGCATTAGTTGATACTATGCGTGGTTCAGCTATCCCAATTAGAACAATCGGACTTGGTCAGATTGCTTCAGCTGGACTAATGATTTTTATTGCTGGTGAAAAAGGAAACCGAATCCTTACACCAAATACATCTATTCTTTCGCATCAATATTCGTGGGGTGCGTTTGGTAAAGAACATGAGTTATTTGCGACAGTGAAAGAATTTGATTTGACCACGAAACGTATGATTAGTCATTATAAAAAATGTACTGGATTATCTGAGAAAAAGATTCGTGAGGTTCTATTACCACCACAAGATATGTGGTTATCAGCAACCGAAGCAAAAGAGTTAGGATTGTGCGATGCAGTTAAAGACATTAATTAACTATTTAAAATACTCAGGAGTATGGGTTAACTTTGCTCTAAATCCATGTCATTGGTCATTTAGATCAGAGTTCATGCACCCTGATGATTTAAATCCAAAAATGAAAGGTATATACTTGGTTTGTGGGTTTATTTCTGTCAGGATTATTATTGATGATGGAAGTTGGTAAAGGGAGAAAATATGCCAGAATTAACTAACAACAAAGACAAACTTGGATTTATTATTGGTGCAACGCTAATTATAATTACAGGAATTATTTGTTTAACGTTTTACAATTATTATCAAACATTGGCGATTAAGTCGAACATCGAATCTGCTATCGTTAAAGGAATTGACCCTGTAGCAGTAAAATGCGCATATTCCAGTGGCGACGTTATGTGCGTAGCCTATGCAGTGGCTCACGGACAGGGAAATACTCCTAAAAAATAACCCTACAGGTTAAGGGGTTATCTAACTCGTTGATTTTATACGAGTTTTTTAGGGGGTTTACAATAAATCAGTTTCGGTGTATAATAGTCTTATGATGATTGAAAAGGAACTGTTATGAAATATCGTGTTATTGTAAATGGTGTATCTTTTTATACTACTGGTGCTGCTATCAAACGTGGTGTTGGTGATAATGTTTCAGTGAATACTGTTGTGAGACAATTGTTCGAAAATATGTTCAACGCAATTGGCATCGCTTCTACAATGACAGTATACGACCATAAAATGGACCGAGTGAAGTATGACGTCCAAATATCTAAAGTTTAACTTTACATTAATTCAATACTCGGGTATAATTATATTATGATTCTTATTCACACTGGTCTTGGTCGATCCAAGAAACGTAAGCCAAATGCAAAGCAACGTGAGTTGCAAGCATCATGGGAAGCCATGATAAAGAAGTATGCCACAAAGAAGGTTGCTCCAAGAAAAGAGCAATCACTCAGTGACGTATACTCACTCGGTACACCTGCTTGTCGTGAGACACCTAAGATTCCGAGTCTTCCATTTACTGCTGGTCCATGCACCAAAGCACCTGACAAGGTGTATACTGGTACTGCGATCAAAGGTATTGGTACTATGCATAAGTCAAATGCTGTTCCTATCTTTTCAGATCAGGAAGCGATTGACATTGCTAAAATGAGGAGAGGTTGATGGACAAAAAGATCTTAATGAAGATTCGTTTAAAGCAAGATGGAACGTGGGAACATGTTTATAACGATGGTTCTACGGATCAAGAGTTTTATGAATTGAACATTGTAGAACTTGCTCGCATTCAACGTGAAAAACTCTTTAATCAATCGCAAGACTATCTAGAACAAGCAGTAGAGTTGTCTGGATATAAAGATGCGAAAGAAGTTATTGCTCATATACAACGAAAGACTAAATAATGAACGCTAAATTGAATAAAATTGTATCCGCAAGTCATGCAGGTGATGTTAAGGATGTTCAAGATCTTTACATTAGCCTATTGAATGACAAAATGAAACTTGACAAATTTTTTAGTATGTATCTGGATAAATTCGGTAACAAAATGGATCCCGAAAAAACTGATACTAATATCTGGAAACTTTATAATCTTAAATCGAAAGAATATTCGGAACTTAATCATGCTATTAGAACAGCCAGTTATTACCTCAATAAACACGCTAAGAATGTTTAAAACTTCAAACGAATTTTCTCTTTACATTGAACAAGTTGTCAATGAAAAACGCATCACGCACATGGATGCTATTCTTGAATATTGTAAAGAGAACTATCTTGAGCCACAGGATATTGCTAAGTTAGTCAATAAATCCTTAAAAGAAAAGGTGGCTCTTAATATGCAAGAGTTAAATTATCTCCCTAAGAAAGCACAACTGGATGTTTAAGTATTTCTGGTTAGTTATACCAGCAGTTGCATATGTAATTATGATAGGGTCGCTTTTTTATGTTCTCGCAAAACAAGAAAACAGAACTATTCGATATGATTGTACTTGGGTAGAGATCTCTCCAGATATTCCACCTAAAGTAAAAGAAGAATGTAGGAAGAAACTAAGTGGACGGATTTAAAGCGTATAAGTATTACATAGCTGTCAAACTCCATTTCACCAAAGACAATTTCGATGTATTTAAAAATCGTGGTAACCTAAAGGGAACACGTGATGCATTTAATGCAAGGAACGATCGTTTAATGTTCGAGAAACTTGCAAGGAAATATCCTGTTGATAAGGATTTGATACAATATTATGTGGCTACCTTTGCTTATGGTAGTGATACAGCAGTTTATTCTATGGAAGAAGCAGAAAGTAATTTGATTGAGTGGAATCGCAGAAAGCAAAGTATCACTAAAATTTTCTCTGATGATTGCAATAAAATTTTATTGGATGCTTGCAAGAATAAATTTAAAGAAGATTTTATTTTTAACTTGACAAATAAAGGTTATTGTAGTATACTTAAATTATTCCTTGGTAATCAGATAACACTTGAAACAGTCAGAATTATTGATGACTTTCATCCTATGATTGATACTTGGAAAACTAACTCGTCAATGATATTACTTTGGGAAAACGATATACGTAGAATTGAAAAATCTAAAGGTTTCGTGAAATACGATAAGATTAAAATTCAAAAAGTTTTTAATAGTTTCTTGGAAGAAGTTAAAGAGTTATAAAATGGGCAAGACTTGGAATAATCATTCGAAGAAATTCGATGATGAGCAAGCCAGTAAGCGATCTGGTAAACATGCTAAACATTCTAATAATAAAAAGAGTGGAGGTATGAAAACGCTAAATAGTTATGTTGAAGAAGATTATGATGATCCTTTCGAGGATACACTTGAAATTCATGATGAGATTTTTATACAACATAATACTAATACAAACGACGATACTCCGTAAATACGAAAGGAAATACTATGGACATTCAAGCACTTCGCAAAATGCGCAATTCTGACTTCGGCAAAATCGCTGGAGAGTTCGAGAAAATCGCAAATCCCCAAACCCAAACTAAGTCATATGCTGATGATCGCTTCTGGAAACTAGAAGGTGATAAAGCAGGTAATGGTACAGCCACACTTCGCTTTCTACCACGTGTAGAGGGTGATGAGTTGCCATGGGTTCGTATATTTTCTCATGGATTCCAAGGTCCGACTGGGAAATGGTATATTGAAAATTCCCTCACTACTCTTAATGAGAACGATCCAGTCGGTGAGTTGAACACCAAACTTTGGAACTCTGGTTCTGAAGCCAACAAGAAAATTGCTCAAGCACAAAAGCGTAAACTAAGTTTTATCGCTAACGTGTTGATCGTTTCTGATCCTAAGCACCCAGAGAACGAAGGTAAAGTATTCCTATTTAAATTTGGTAAGAAAATCTTTGATAAGATTATGGACAAAGCACGTCCTACTTTCGAAGATGAAAAGCCAGTGAACGTGTTCGACTTCTGGGAAGGTGCCAACTTCAAACTGCGTATGCGTAAGAAGGATGGTTATACCAATTATGATGAATCTGCTTTCGCTGAGCCATCTGCAATTTCATCTGACGATGAAGCAATTCTTAAGGTTGCTAATGCTCAATATAAATTGGCAGAGTTCCTCGATCGTAAGAACTTCAAGTCTTATGATGAGTTGAAAAAGAAACTGGAAGAAGTATTGTCTGGTGATTCTTTTGCAGGTAAATCTGCAGCTGAACTTTCTGAGGAAGAAGATCGTCCAGTTGCTTCTGCACCAAAGATCGCAAGTAAACCTGCACCATCCATTGCGTCAGCTAGTGACGACGATGAAGATGTAATGTCTTATTTCGAGAAGATTGCTAAAGAAGATTAATCTTTAGAGTAGAAAAGAAAAGGGAGCTTCGGCTCCCTTTTTTATTATGTTGCGAATCGTGACCTAACGTATCGACTCATTGTTTGTTCTTGATTGCGAACAGGTAATTGAACCACTGAATTATTAGTTGTCTTATTATTTGTTACTGGAGCGACAACAGTATTACCACCACTACCACCACCTGCTACTGCAGCAGTTCTGGCTCCATCATTGGCAGCTGATTGATTGGAAACGAAGTTTGCTTGTCCCATCGCTGCACCCATAGCAACAATTTTATCAGTAGGTAATGCAGCAATGGCTTTAATATTTTCTGGTTTAATATCAGAGAACATCTTAAGTCCAGCACCAAGTTTCTCAACACCAATACCTGCTTTCTCAATATTTTGTCCATGTTCACCTAAAGCAATAATCTGATCCACTGGAGATTTTTGTCCAGAAACTTTAGATAGTAGACCACCAACTAAGTTGCCTATACCACCTACTACGTTGGCTGCAGCAAAAGCAGCCATACCACCAGAAACTGCCAGTAAACCTGCGCCAACCATCATAAGATTGTTTCCATCTACAGCAGCTAATCTTTCAATGGAAGAGGTGATAGCATTTATGGTTGCAATAATTGCTTCAGATATGGCTCCGATAACACCCATAACAACATTACCGACAGCACTAATAATTTCAGGAATTTTTTCAATAGCTGCCACGAATACGTTTTGAACAACGTCTGCCACTTTAATTAAAACTGGAGCGAATGCTTCCATAAATGGCGCAGCGTATTCAAGTGCTTTACCTATTCCCATAAACGCTAAAACTGCTGCACCAAGACCTAGAAGAACTTTTGGATTTGCTAAAGCAGAAACACCTTGCGCAATTCCTATTAGCAGTGCTTTAATACCTGCACCTGCGCCAGCACCGATTGATTTTAAACCAGCTCCAAGTGCTTTAAATCCTGCACCTAGTGCTCCTAGTATTCCAGCACCCATCCCACTACCATCACTGGGAGCAGCTGCTTTCATTTTATCACCACCCATTGCAGATGTGTTCTTTGATATTTCTTGTAGTAGTTTAGTTTGTGCTTCTTCACGACGAGCAGATTCCATTTCTTCTTCAGAAACATTCATCGCATCGTTTTGTTCTTTATTTGTTAATTCAGTTCCAGCTGCTTGTGGTTTTGCTATTAAATTCGCACGTAAGTCTGTTTTAGCAAATGCATCAGATAGTGATTCACGTTTAGATAATAAACGCTGTCCTTCTTTCGTACCAGCCATTTGTTTATCATTTAAGCCAGTTTCTTTTTTAAACTTTTCTAAATCAGCTTCATTTGATTTAATACTCTTTGCTGTCTTATTTCTTTCTTCAAAATCTTGACCAAGTTCTTTATATGACTTTTCGCTTCCTAGTTTCTTTTGCTGATCAGCGAATTCTCTTGAAGCAATTTTCTTATCAAACATACCACCTACATTAATTGCTTTGAGTGCAGTTGTCCCTGTTGCTCTGGCTGATCCAAATTTATCCCCAAAACTTTTCCCAAGATTTGCAAATTTATCTCTAATCGAGTCGAAGGTTTTTACAGTTGACGCTATATTTGCAATTGCTTCAGATTCTTCACCTTTGATTCTTTTTAATTCGTCCGCAGAAACTTTACTAACTTGAACAAGTTCTTCTTGTTGTTCTAGCTGTTTCTTTTGGACTTTAAGTATTTCTTCTTCACGTTTAGCTGGCGCACCAGATTCAGCCAATGTTCTAATTGTTTGAATGTGTTCTAGCGATAACTGTTGAACTTCCAACAGTTTCTTAAAATCGCTCGATTGAACATGAATCGTCATCGGTGGTTTAGCCATACTTTACCTTTTTTTCTGTGCTTCTAATCTCTGTTTTTCTTCTTCTAAATGCTTAATTAACATGGCAACATACACTTCTCTTTCAAACGGAATCATATTCTCAAGTTCCGTTAGCGAGTATTTGTGGTACTGCATCAAAGCAAAATTCATTTTATAATAATTGAACAAACTATCATGACAAAGGTTTATTAAAAAAAACTTTGGAGTCCCTCCAAAACTTTATGGTGAGCACGATTACAAACAGGGCAGTTATAATTAACTTCTTGTTTTAATCTCGGCATAGTTTCAAAGAACTTTTGCACTTTGGCAAATTGCTCAGAAGTTAAGTTGTTAATAAAATCTAACAGTTCTTCTTGAGTCTGTTCTTTTCCATAAAATAGTTCGTCACCTTGATAAATGTAATCAATACATTCAGCAACAATTTTGAATAAATCATCAAGATTGTTTACATCAAGGTTCTGTAATTTCTTTAACACTTGCATTGTAGGGTATTTCATCACAACACCAACGTCGCCGAATAAGTGAACCTTATTATTGTGGTCTGGTGATTTTTCTACCTGCAGTTTCGTAATATCAAAAGAGATTTGAACTCTGGCTTTTTCATCTTCGCAAACATCACATGGGAAAATTAAATCTACAGTTTCCCCAACAGACTTTGCACGCAATTGAGTGAAAATATATTCTAAATCAAATGTTGCTATTTCATCAGCATTAAAATCTCCAACTACACACGTCTTAATAACATCTTTAAGCGTATTAACCATAACGATTGGGTCTTCGCTTTGTTGTGCCATCATTAATGCTTTTTCTTCACGAACCAAAAATGGTCTATATTTTACTTCTTTCCCAGTAGATGGGATCGTCAACGTATACGTTGGCGTGCTACTCATTGGTAATGCCATATTCAATCTCCTTTAGTCATATTCTTAATAAGTTTATTCAACTCAGTCGTGCTACCAACAAAGATAGCGTTATTATTAGTTACCTGTTTTGCTGCTTCAGCTTTACTAGGTGCATCAAGTTTTTGTTTTTGCTGATGTAAGTCCATCAATTGTTGGTTTACGTCAGCTAATTGTTTCATCAAATTGCCCACAACTTCGAAAGCACGTGGGTGCTCAGATTGTTTTGCAACTTCCAATGCATCTGTTAATGCCAATTGTCCTTGTTGCAATAATACACGAAGATTGTTTCTGGCGACTGTATAGTCGTCTTCAATCTTTTCATTTACTGGAGTTATAGTATTTCCTGTAGAATCCAATACTTCAACTTCAGTTTTCTTTTCAATCTTAACTGTATCAAAAACTTCTGACAATTTATCATCAATTTTCATAATAATCCTTTATTTATTCTCTACCACTAAAGTTCATAGTGTTGTAATCTTGTTGAAATCCAGTAAAGTTAGAAGCATATTGTTCTGGTACACTTGCATAGCTAGACAGTTCTCTATCATTAAGTGTTGGTAGTTTTGTCCAACGTGCCCAAGGAGATTCTTTAGTTTCCATCGGAGCAGAAAACGATCTAGAAGTCCAATATTTGTAATTCATAGAAATTTGTAATTTCATAACTTCTTTTTGGTCATATCCAACTTGAATCTGTCCAACATTTTTTGGATAGCATTCATTCATTTCAATTTCGTAGCGTTTTCTATTTTTAGTGTCTTCTACTTCAATTTTAATTTCTGATGTATAGTCATCATAATAGTTAAAATTTCTAGAAAATGGATCTTGAATTGACTCCATCCACTGATCAAAAAACTTTTTAACTTCCATGTTGTTATCTACATAAAAAGATAAATTGGCATTATCAAACATTTTTTCGTTTGGTGCTTCACGAACTTCACCATGAATTCTAATCTGATTGGTTGCCATAGTTACACCTGGGATAGTTATATCAGAACAGAATAAAAGAATTTTTCTCATGTTTGGTGCATACGACATACTCTTAGGGACTCTAATTGATACAGTATATCTTGATGTTCTCATCAACCCTTCGGTTTTAACCAGAGAGATAAAATTCTTTAAAACTCCATTTTTTGGTTCAGACATTTTTTAACCCATTTTTCTAAGTGAATCTGCCCAGATTGCATCTTTAGATGAACCCACAAATCTTTCAACTGGAAGCAACATTGCAGTAGCCCAATCATTTGCAGGAATTTCCCTAAAGGGTGATCTTACATGATTTAACAGATAATGTTTAACGCATGGAATCGCTCCATTATAACGAGATACTCCATCTATAAGTGCCCAAGAATATTTGATTCTTGTCGTTTCGTTCATTTTATCGTTACTCTTAAAAATCATTAAACGATCTAGTAAACGAACACGTAATTGGTATGGTAAATAATGCATATTTAAACCCAAGAATCCACCTTCTACTTTTCTAAACGGGAAAACTAGAGGGAACCTATCATAATACGGTAGAGTATCTTTTAGTTTTGGGTCATAAAAATACATATAAAGTTTCCCAGGAGTGATACTGGTCTTTAGTTGTGTCGTATCGCCCTGTAATACTTTAGGTGGTGTTATTCTCTGTTTGTTTAACAGTAGAACTTGTTGTTCAAACCAGCCACGAGACTTTTTAGCTGCAGTCTTGAGGTCGTATTGGTTTTTCTCAAATACGTCTTGTAATGTTGTTGGATTTTTAGCCATATTATTATTTAGGCATTATAAGCCAAGTTCGTTTTCTGTAATGATTTTAAATTCCCACCCACGATCTTTGGCGTATTCTGTAGCTGCTTGCCATTTAGCCTGATTTTTAATAAAAGTCATAGATTCAGTTATGTATTTCTGTGTTTGGCGACCTGGATATTCAGGTGGTTGAGTTTGTTTAAAAGGTTTAACCTCGATAAGATAGGTCTTTAATATACCATCTTTTTGTTTAACTTGTATCTGAAAATCAACAAAATAACGATGTAATTTATTGTCTGTGGGACATCTATATGGAACTATAGTTTCCTCGGATCTCCATTTTATAACTGAGGGGTTTTTGTCACACCAAGAAGCGAATCTGGTCTCCCAGGAGCTGCGCATAATTATGTTTGTTGGATCCCCAGCATATTTTTCTGGAAATATTGGTTTGAATAATCTTTTGTGAAACATGCCTAAATAATATGATATCGATCAACTATTTAGCTTCAGGATACAAATATGGCATTTCAAGACGAAATGGGTAATTATTACGGTGATGGTTCGAGCCAAAACGCTGAGCCAAAAAACTCATCACAGCCAGCTGTTCCACCAAAAGTATTAACTGGTCCTTTATATACTTCTAGAGAAAGAACTACGTTTGATAGCAAAACTTACAATATAGAACAACATTCATACCCTCAAGATATTATGAGTTTTGAATATGGTGGAAACTATGTATTGTTTTATATTAATGTTGCTGTTGAATCTAAACTATTCAATGATGCTAAAGTTGAGACAGTTGCTGACGTCCCAACCAGAGATAGAGGTTCAACTATTGCTATGAATGAAAAGTTATATGACGACCCTACTAGCGGAAAATCTAAAGCTGCTTTTGTTGGATTAAATGCAGCAGGACAAGTAATTGAAGGTGCTGCAGCTGGTGGTTTATTTGCAGGTAGAAAGGGTGCTGTTGTTGGAGCAACTTTAAATGCTGCTCCAGCTGCTATTGGTATCGGTGCTGCAGCGACTCAAGCTGCTTCTGTAACTCGTGCGCAGAAAAGATTAAAAACTGCTATTGCATTGCATATTCCAAACCAATTAAATATTCGTTATGGTGTTTCTTATGGCGAGGAAGATACATTTTCATATCAAGCTGCAGCTGCTGGCGCAGAAGCAATACTTAAAGCATTAGAAGGTGGTGGAGCAAAAAATTTAGGTAATGATGCAGCTGCGATTGTTGGCGCGATGGGATTAAAAAGTGATAAACAAGGTGCAGCTGCCAGCGCAGCATTTGGTTTGGCATCAAACCCAAAGAAAGAACAAGTATTTAAGAATGTCGACTTTAGAACATTCCAGTTTGACTATCAGTTCTTTCCAAGAAATAAAGATGAAGCAGCCAATGTTATAGAAATTATTAATACATTCAAATATCACATGCATCCAGAATTTAAAGATGCGAATGAATTTTTATATGTTTATCCTTCTGAGTTTGATATAACATATTATCAAAACGGACAAGAGAATCAAAATTTACATCGTCATACTTCTTGCGTACTAACAGAAATGAATGTGAACTATACACCTAACGGACAGTTTAACAGTTTTGATAATGGTATGCCAACGCAAATTAATATAACATTAAGTTTCCGTGAACTTTCACTTCTTACTAAAGATAAGATTAAGGATGGTCTATAATGTACTTCGAAGATTTCCCAAAATTTTTATATGACTTCGAAATTAAAGGTGAACGTAGATCATTCGTTGTCACCGATATAACAAGAAACATTCGTTTCCGCAGAGACGTTCTTGCAAATATAACAGTATATGATGAGTATGATGTTGTTGATGGTGAAACACCAGAAATTGTAGCGGAGAAAATATATGGCGACGCACAATTTCACTGGGTAGTCATGTTAGCAAATGAAAGATTTGATTACAGATCTGATTGGGTAATGGATTATCCAAGACTTTCTGCGTTTATTGAAGATAAGTATGGCAATCAAGCTGATCAACCGCATCATTATGAAGATGCTAAAGGTAATATCGTTCATTCCTCAGCTCCAGGTGCAGCATCGGTTTCTAATCGTCAATATGAAGAAGATTTAAATGAAAAGAAAAGAAGAATTAAAATAGTTTCCCCACAAATATTAAATACAATATTAACTAACTTCGATAATTTATTATAATGCAGCCACAACAAACATTAAGATTTGCTGGTGATGTATCAGTAGGTAAAGTTAGAGTAATATCACAAAGCGGATTTTATCAAGACATTGCCAATCAAATTATAGGTATACAAGTTTTTGAAGACTTGTTATCGCCTTTCATCACAGGTACTTTAATTATTAAAGACTCTTTAGATTTAATTAATCTATTTCCATTCGTAGGTGAAGAATATGTTGAACTTGATATTAAAACACCAACATTAAAAACAGGAAATATATCTGGTAAGTTTTACATCTATAAGATGACAGACAGAGAAATGCTTAAAGATAAACAAGTAGTTTATCAATTACACTTCACTTCTCAAGACGCACTAATTGATTTAAATAAAAGTATTAGTAAAACTTTTACAGGTAAAGTATCTGATATTGCAAATACATTATTGACGGATAAGACTAATGGTATACAATCAACTAAGAAAAATATTGTAGAAGAGACATCCAATTCAACCAAATATACTTCTAATTTCTGGTCTCCGATTAAAAACTTATTATATTTAACTGACAACGCTGTAAGTAAAAATGCTTCACCGAGTTATGTGTTTTTTGAAAACAGAGACGGATATAATTTCGTTTCTTTAGATTTTTTATATAAACAACCAATTATAGCCAACTTCACATTTGACAATTATGTTCGTGATGATAGACCAATGGGTGGAAGTATTAAAAATTTAGAAGAAGATTATAAAAGAATTATTGGAATTAAAATTCCAACAGGAATAGATTATATTGATAGAATCTCTTCTGGTGTTTATGGTTCCAGAATGTATACACATGATATTGCTTCTAAGAAAATATCAAGTAATAATTTTGATATGTTAAAAAATGCCAAAAAGCAAAGTCGTTTAAACGAGTTCCCTCCTGCTTCCAAGAAAGTTATATATCGTTACGGTTCAACTATTATGTTTAAACCAAAATATTATAATAACTTTTCTAATTTTGGTGATGTGACTAATGCTGGAATAATCCAAGAAAGAACGTCATTAATGAAACAAGCAGAATCAACTAAAATACAAATTGTAGTTCCTGGACGTTGTGATTATACGGTAGGTAGAAAAGTTTATGTAAAACTTAATAAGATTGAACCAGTCAGTAAGAACGATAAGAATACTATTGACAACATGTTCTCTGGGAATTATATTATATCTGCAATAAATCATTTTATCACTAAAGAAAAACATGAAAGTACTTTAGAGTTGATAAAAGATTCTTTATTAATTAATCTGGATAAGGCGAAATAATGGAGTTGTATACTGGTGTAGTTGAGAATAGACAAGACCCACTAAAACTTGGTCGTTGTCAAGTTCGTGTGGTTGGTATCCACACAGATGATAAAACATTATTACCAACAGAAGATTTACCATGGGCATATCCGATGCAACCTGTTACATCTGCTGCTATTAGTGGATTGGGTTACTCACCTACAGGTCCAGTTCCTGGCACATGGGTTATTGTTATGTTCCGTGACTCAGATCAACAACAGCCAATTATTTTAGGTACTGTTGGTGGTATACCTCAAACTAAAGCTGGCTCAAGAGCATCGGATGATTCTAATGATTCAATTCTACCAACTGAAGGTGGAATTTTAACAGACAGTAGTGGTAATCCTGTTACTGATAGCTCAGGACAACCAATTACAACTGGAACAGATGCAGCAAACAACTCTGCGCCAGTACCAGTAGCGTCAACTGCACCAGTTGTTACACCAAGTACAGACATTCCAACTACTCCTCCGCCAAAATCTGGTGCCGCAAATAAAGCGTCTGATGGTATCAAAGCACTCATCGCTGCTTGTGACAAAGTTGGTTTGACTACAAAATATGCAAAGTGCGCATTACTTGGTATTGCTGGTGGTGAGTCAAAGTGGGTTCCACAAAAAGAAGATTATCAATATAACCCAACAAGACTTAAACAAATTTTCTCTGGAGCTACGCCAGAAGTTATAGATCAATATTCATATGCAAGAAAGAAAGGTATGTCTCGTCAAGAGTTCTTTTCTTTCTTCTATGGTCCATCTTTCCGTGGAAAAAATTTCTTGGGAAATAAAAATAATGACGATGGTGGTAAATATTATGGTCGTGGTTTTATTCAGTTGACTGGACGTGCAAATTATGAAAGATATCAAAAACTTGGATTAGCTGCTGGCTTAAATATTGACATTGTAAATAACCCAGATTCACTTGATGATGATTTAAATACTTCTGCTCTTATTGCTGCTCTTTACATTAAGGATAGAGTTAAGGGTTGGGAAAAACTGATGTATCAAGAAGGATTCTTTGAAGCAGCGAAGACTTCAGTTGGTGTTAACTCTCCCGATATTGCATTAGTTAAAAAACAATACTATGAATATTTCTTGGGCGGACAAACTGGTCCAGAGCCAACTAATAAAGATGCAACTGCAGTTGAACCAAATTTAACACCTGCAGAAATAAAAGCTGCACCTCCAGAAAAACAAGAAGCATACAAAGAAGATCGTTCTGGTAATGCTACTCAATATGGTTTCACAGATCCATCTGGTAAATATCCATTACGTGATCATATGAATGAGTCTGATACTAATAGACTTGCACGTGGTGTTATTGAAGGTACTTGTTTCCAATTTAAAGATTTAATGCGTCAGAGAGATGTGCCAACTGCAAAAGGTTTAAAGTGGTCACAACCTCTTTCACCATATAATACCATTTATCCTTACAATAAGGTATTTGAATCTGAATCTGGTCACTTAATGGAATTTGATGATTCTCCTGCAGGTGAGCGTATTCATTTATATCACCGCAAGGGAACATATCTTGAGATTGACCCAAATGGATCTCAATTAAATTTTATCGTTGGTGATAGTTATCAAATAGTATTGCGAAACAATAACCTTTATGTTAAAGGTTCGGGTAATATAACTGTCGGTGGCAATCTTCGTGTTTTGGTGCAAGGGGATGCTAATATTGAAGTGGAAGGTAACAGTAGTATTCTGATGAAAGGTGACGCAGAATTAGGTGTTGCTGGTAATCTAGACATGACTGTTGGTGAAGATTTCAATTTAAAAGTTAATGGCGATTATAATGTTATGGCAACAAACATTAGAAATTATGCAGAAGAAAAACACCAGACGTATGCGTCTTCCAATGTTGAAGTTAAATCTGATATGATTATTTTACAAAAGGCACAAGAAATTAACATCAATTCAGATGGTGAGATGAATATTCTCTCAGGTGCAACAATGCATGTAGATTATTCAGAAGGACAATTTGGTAATGGTGCAGCTGGCGCAGAACCAGATGCGGTAGAAGCAGTCGATTTAACTGCTCCAGAATTAATACAAGCAGTTGTTCCAAGTTTTGACAATTTACCACCACCAGAAAGATCTTTCGAAGATATTGCTAAATTTGAAACTCCTGATGAGTGGGAAACGCCAGCTGGACAGAAAGAAAAAGAAAAGCAGTATAACACTCCTGAATTTAAAGCACCTGAGAATAAAATTCCAGAAGCACAGGAAGTTCCACCTCCTACTGCACCAAATACAGTTAAAGGTAAACCAGTTGATACTGCTCCAGTATATAACACAACTGAATATGGTCCATCATTTAAACTTTCGAAGAATTTCACGATTGCTCAATTGGTTGAACCATCAGTTATCCTTAGAGATATTGCAGTTGGTGGTAGTGTAATAACTAAACAAGATATTGTTGCTAATCTTGTTGCTCTTGCAGAAAATGTTTGCGAACCATTATATTCAACTTATGGTCCAACCAGTGGCAAGTTCGCACCGCAATCTCCAAAAGGTGCTTGGTGCATTAACTCTTGCTTAAGAAATGGTACTGGAAGATCACAACATGATATTGGCCAAGCAATAGATTTGCGTTACAATCCTAAACGTTCTTTCGAAGAAATGTGGAAATTTGCTCTTGAGTTAGAAAAGACATTACCATATGATCAAATTATTCTTGAGTATAGAAGACCAGGAGCTAAGTTTAATCCAGGTCCAGGTTGGATGAATTGGATTCATATTTCTTATAATCCAAAAGGTTTACGTAAACAAAACTTTACTATGATTGATGACGTTTCAGTAAATGCACAAGGACAAGTGCAAGCTGGAAGTAGAGGACTATTCTTGTTTGGAACATCATAATGTGGGAACCTGTTAATGCTTTATTGGGTACTTATGCGGAGTTAGCTTCGTTCAGTCATACAATACAATATTATACAGAAACTGCAGGAGACCCAACTGCAACACCTCCAACTACTGGTGGTAGAACTTATTACTCAGTTAGAATTATACCGCAAGAAATTAATCCAAATAGTGTGAGTATTTCTGGCGCAACTTTATCTGGGTTTTACAAAGGTATATTTAATGATGGTTTGACGACTAGAGACCGTAAAGGAAATATAACTACAATTACAACATTGGGTTCAAATGCCAGCGTCTGGGACGCAGTTAATAGATCCAATGTTCATGAAGTTATTGGGTTTGACCCAGATATGACTCGTAGTAGAACATTTTCTTATGTTGCACAAGCGTATGACCCATTAACCCCAAATACTATAATTGAGAGTCAGACATATAATGTTCTTTGTGAAGATAAAAACTGGACTCCAGGAATGATGTCTTTAAAGGAATTGGTTTCATATGCCAGCAATAACTAGAATTGGAGATAAGTCAACAGGACATGGGTGTTTTCCACCAACTGTTATGATAACCACACCTGTAGCAAAAACCTATTTTAATGGGAAATTTCCAGGTGTTGTGAGTCCAAACTGTAAATGGGCAGCTCATACTTGTGGAAGACAAACTCATAACTCAGATCAAAGGTATCCAACCTCTGGTGCAAGTAAAACGTATATTGAAGGTAATAAAGTAGCAAGAATAGCCGACCCAATCGCCTGTGGTGATGCAATTGGTCAAGGATCTTCGAATTCTTTTGTAGAATAGGACTAAATAATTAGATGGCACGCAATACAAGAAACTTTTCGGATTTAGACTTAAATTTCACTGCTCATCCAGTGACGAAAGATATCGTCCTGAGATATGATGAAAATGCTATAAAAACCAGTCTAAAAAACCTAATCTTAACATCAAATTTTGAGAGACCTTTCCATAGTGAAATAGGATCTCCAATTAAGCGTTTGTTGTTCGAACCAGCCACACCAATGTTGGCTGTTGTTATGAAACGTGCAATCGTAGATACTGTTAATAATTTTGAGCCACGTGTTCAATTATTAAATGTTGATGTTGATGTATCAATAGATAGTAACGCTATTAGAGTTACGATAGAATTTAAAATAGTAAATACCGAAAGACCTTTAACTCTTGACCTCGTATTAGAGAGAACCCGATAATGGCAAATAAAAAGATAAACGTAACAGAGTTAGATTTTGATGCGATAAAATCTAACCTTAAGAATTTCCTAAAAGGACAAGAACAATTTCAAGATTATGATTTTGAGGGTTCTGGTCTTTCAATTCTTTTAGATGTTCTGGCTTATAACACACATTATAATGCTCTTTATAATAACTTAACAATTAATGAGATGTTTTTGGATTCAGCCAGCAAAAGAAACAGCGTTGTTTCTTTGGCAAAAATGCTCGGTTACGTTCCACGTTCTTGCTCTTGCGCAACTTCCACAGTTCGTTTAACTGTAAATAGTGGAATTGCTGGACCAAGTGCTTTAACCCTACCAGCTTATAGCACGTTTTTAACTTCTGTTGATGGAGTCCAGTATACATTCTATACAACTTCTTCTTATACAATTACTGGTACAGGAACATCTTATACATTCGATAATATTAAAATTGTTGAAGGAACTCCACTTAATTTCATTTGGGAATACTCCAACGCAAACAATTATATTATTCCAAACGCAAACATAGATCTATCAACATTAAAAGTTAAAGTTCAAGAATCAGCTAATTCTGATTTTTATGAAACTTTCACAAACTCATCTTCGATCACTACAGCCGATGCAACAACTAAAGTTTATTTTGTGAAAGAGATTGATGATGGATTATATCAATTAACTTTTGGCGATGGTGTTATTGGTAGAGAATTGTCTGCTGGCAATATTATTCATATTGAATATATGGCATCTTCATTGGCTGCACCAAATGGAGCAAGATTGTTCCAATACACTGGACAAACATTAATATCTAATGCATCAAACGTAGTAACATGTTTGGCACCTGCTTCTGGTGGTTCTGTAGCAGAAGATATTGAAAGAATTCGTTTTAATGCACCAAGAACTTATGCATCACAAAATCGTTGTGTAACACCAGACGATTATAAAGCATTAATTTATTCCGCACTACCATCAGCTAAAGCAGTTTCTGTTTGGGGTGGTGAAGACAATAATCCTCCAGTTTATGGAAAAATTTTCGTTTGTGTTAAACCTGTTGACTCATCTAAATTAACACAACTTCAAAAGTCTGAGTTGGTTAATACAATACTACAAAGTAAAAACGTAGTTTCTGTTATCCCAGAAATAGTAGACCCAGAATATTTAAATATATCACTTAATGTTGATGTAAAATATAACCCAAGAGAGACTACTAGATCTGCTCCAGAAATTCAAACTATTGTAACTAATACAATTTTTGATTATGATGATAATGAGTTAGAAAGTTTTGATGGTGTATTCCGTTTCTCAAAATTATCTGCAGCCATTGATGCTTCAGAAAAATCAATTACAAACAATACAATGACTGTATTGTTAAGAAGAAATATTGCACCTCGTTATAATGTTTCTGCGCAGTATCTATTGAATATTATTAATCCAATATATTACTCAGAAGCTCCTGGTGGTTCATTGGGTACAACAGGATTTTATATTTACGGTAGTGATGATATTCACTATCTCGATGATAATGGATCCAACATTCGCTTATTTAAATATGGATCCAATGCTCAAAAGTTTATTGTTAATGAACAAATTGGAACTATTGATCACGCTAAGGGTATTTTAGATATTCGCAATTTACATATTGTAGCGTTGGCAGATATTGATTGGGAAATTACACTTAAACCAAAATCAAATGACGTAGTTTCTGCATTAACGCAAATTGCTAAAATAGCCAGAGATCATTTATACGTAACTGCAACACCAGATCAAACTGCTATTGGAGATCTACGTGCTGGATTTAATTATACATTTAGCTCCTCAAATGCAACAGTTACAGGCGATAGAGTAATTTAAATGACAACCGAATTAAGAAGAAGTAAGTTATCTTCATTAATTTCAGGACAACTCCCAGAGTTTGTCCGTGAAGATCATCAAACTTTCGTCGCATTCTTAAAAGCATATTACACTTATCTGGATAATACTTCTCCAGATATTAAAGACTTAAGAGATTTAGACAAAACATTAAATTCTTTTATAGACCATTTTAGGAATGAGGTTGGTTTAAATTTACCAACACAGATTAATGCAAATCCTAGATTTTTATTACAACATATTAAAGATCAATACTTAGCTAAAGGTTCTGAGTCATCCTATAAGTTATTATTCAGACTTTTGTTTGATAAAGAAGTTTCTATTGATTATCCATCTAAACAAATATTTCGTGTTTCAGATGGTAAATGGAATCAAGACGTTTCTATTATTGCAAAAGTTACTTCAGGTCATCCAGATCAAGTTGTTGGAAAACTTATTGATGTTATTACACCAACCAAAATTATTCGTGTTCAAATTGATAGAAGACAATATATTGAGATTGAAGTTGAACGTGTAGTACAAATTGCAGATGATATCTATGAATTTTACGTAGACCGAAGATTTTTCGGTGATGTTGGAATCGGCGATAGATTACGTTATAAAACTGGAGATATCTATTTTACCGCAGATATTCTTGCCACTACATCTAAATTAAAAGTATTAGTACCAGGAACTGGTTTCAAAATAGGGCAGCTTTACCCGATTAGAAATAGTAAGGGTACTGGTTCTATTATGAAGATAACTAGAACTAATACGGAAGGTGGAATTTTAGACGCAGAGTTTATTAAGTTCGGTACTGGCTATACAACAGATTTTACATCAACCATTTATGCTGACTTAGGACAGTCAGCAGCTGGAACTGGTGGAAGTTCTTTGCAGATAATCGGTGGTAATATTAGTATTACTGAAGCTACCGATGGATTCACTGAATCTGGATCAATCAATAAATCAGATTATGCTGTAGCCAATGCTATCGATGGAACTTATGCTGGTGACATTCTACGTGAATTTGGATCTGCTGGTGGAGGAAATGAATTTTCTAGCCCTTACGATCCTGCAGTTATTAAAGTTACTCTTGGTGCATTGGCAAAATACCCAGGATACTATATTACCAACGATAGTTTCTTGAATGATGCAATTTTTATTCAAGACAGTCGCTTTTACCAACCATTTTCTTATGTTTTAAAGATAGATGAAAGTTTAGATTCATACAAATCTATCGTTAAAACATTACTGCACCCTGCAGGTATGGCTGTATTTGGTGAATATGAAATTAAAAACGAGTTTGACATCGCCCTCACTCTTGAGGCGATGATTAAAAATCTATCAGTAACTATTCAAGATACTCAAAATATTGTAGATTTAGCTCCTAATGTATTTTTAACCAAAGGGTTTACTGACGACTCGGTTTCTATTTCTGATCCTACAGTTTCTTTATTGACATGGAAACCTCTGGAAGATACACTGTCAGCACCAACAGATAGTCAGACTTTGTTATTCGGAAAAGGTTTAACCGATACGCAATTTTTATCTGATAGTACAACCAATGACATTGGTAAATCGTTATTAGATTTGCCAATACTTATCGACTCTGCACCTACCTTTGCTATAACCAAAGGACTTATAGATACACCAGTAATAACTGAACTACCTTACTTTTCGGTGACTAAATATATTAATAACACTGGTTCTGGAGATGATATAACAACGCCAGTTGATTCTGGTGGTTTTATGATTTTAAACCCATATGCTGAAGCTGGTTGGTTTTTAGAACAGTATGTTGGAATCCCAATTAACTTCTCAGGCTAATAAATTTTATAGGAGATACAAATGGACTTAAATGAAAATCTAAAAATGAAGGGTGAACTTACTATCGTTCACAAAAATGCTGAAGGACAAATTAAAGATGTAATTAGCATTCCTAACTTGGTAGTTACAGCTGGTAAACAATACATTGCTTCACGCATGGTTGGTGCTTCTGCTACTGTTATGACTCACATGGCTATCGGTACTGGTACTACAACTCCAGCAGTTGGAGATAGTACATTAGGAACTGAAGCTGGACGTGTTTCTTTAGCATCTTTTTCCGCTAGTGGAACAAGCGTAACTGCAACTGCAACTTTCCCAGCAGGTACTGGTACTGGTGCTATTACTGAAGCAGGTATTTTAAATGCAGCTTCTGCTGGTACTATGCTTTGCCGTACTACATTCCCAGTTGTAAACAAAGCAGCTGGTGATAGCATTGCTATTACTTGGGTTATTACTGTAAGCTAATAAAACTAAAACCATGCCATCTTCTTCTGCGCTACTAAAGTCGTCTTTACACAATTCAATTGCTAAAGGTCTCTATAATGAGATACAGAATCGCACAGCCAAATATTATTATTTTTTAGGTAAGACTCTGCAGTGGCCACAGGAATTATCGCCACCAACCCCAATTGATTCTCGTAAATATGATTTAGAATCACGTAATGAAATTATTACAATGAAAGAAATTCGTTCAACAGATGTAGCGTTTATTGTTGATCGAATTAACTGGCAATCTAATACCGTATATGATATGTATGATGATCATTATTGTGATGAATTAGATGGTATTAATTTAATTTCTGGTGGTTATGGATATGCTGATCCTCCAACTGTTAATATTACAGGTGGTGGTGGAACAGGTGCTACTGCTGTTTCATACATATCAAATGGTGTTGTAATAGCAATAGAATTAACAAACGCTGGTCGTGGATATGTAAGCACACCAACTGTTACATTAACTGGTGGTGGTGGCGAGGGATCACTTGCTACTGCTGTTCTTCCTATTTCTTTCTCTGGTAAGCAGAGAATGGAAGACTGCAATTTTTATGTTGTGACTGATGAATTCAACGTATACAAATGTTTAGATAACAATAACAACGCTGCTTCTACATACAAGCCAGTTGGTACTACTGTTGATCCAGTTACACTGCCAGATGGATATATGTGGAAATACATGTATAGTATTCCTATTGCTTTACGTAATAAGTTTCTGACAGAAGCATATATGCCAGTTGTCACTGCTATTCGCCCACAATTTTATTCTAGTGGAGCAATACAAACAGTTAAAGTAGACAAACGTGGTCAGAACTACACATATGCAAATATCTCTGTTTCTGGAGACGGATATAGAGAACTTGATCCATTGTTTATTATTGGAAGTAATGTATCCAATCAAGGTTCTGGTTATATATCAGCAACAGTAGATATTACTCCACCATTTACTTCTTCAACATGGACAGCTAGTATTAATGTTCTACTTGGCCAAAAATATAAGTATGGTAATAATATCTATGAAGTAGTTTTACCTGGAACAACTGCAGCACCAGCACCAACACATGGTTCTGGAATAATATCAAATGGTACTGCTGCTTTAAAATATATCGGTACAGTTGCAAGAGCAACAGCAACGGTATCAGCAAATAAAGTGACTGCAATTAACCTTATCGGCGCAGTTAGAGAAGTTGCACTTACAGATGGTGGTGTTGGTTATATAAATGCACCAGCTGTTTCTTTCTCTGGTGGAGCAGGATCTGGTGCAACTGCTTCTGTTATAATGACTGGCACTTCAGTAAGAACTGTAGTTATTTCCAATTCTGGAGATAATTATACTTCTACTCCATCAGTAACCCTTGGAACTTCTTGGACTGCAGCAACAGCACTTACTTTACAGCAACAAGTTTATGTTGCTAATAGGCTATATACAGTAACAACTGCAGGAACAACAGGAGGTGTTGCTCCTACTCATACAAGTGGTTCTGCTTCTAGCGGAACTGCAACACTAGCATATGCTGGTCGCCCTGCAACTGGTTCAGTTGTGTTAAGATATGGTACTGGTTACTCTAGTTTACCAACTGTTACTATTAGTTCAACAAGTGGAACTGGAGCAACTGCTTATCTTTCTGGTATAAAGTCAGAAGCAAAATTAATACCACTATTAAATAGTGGAGAATTAATTGGAGTTGAAATTGAAGATGGTGGTATTGGTTATACATACGCCAACTTAACAGTTACTGGTGATGGAACTAATGCAGAACTTTCTGCAGATTTATCTCCAGGCGATGTAAGTACACTTCAGGCTAACACTGAGTTATTAACTGTTGATGGACGTATTATGTCTATTAAAGTTATATCAGGTGGATATGGTTATGCTGGTGCCACTATAACTATTACTGGCGATGGTACTGGCGCAGCTGCTGAAGCTATTACTGAAAATGGTAAAATTAAAAAAATCCGTATGACTAATTATGGTCAAGGTTATCGCTGGGCACAAGTTACAATCAGTGGTTCTGGTTTTGGTGCAACTGCAAGAGCTATTATGACTGACTTTGGTGGTCACGGGAAAGATTCTATCAATGGTTTATATGCTAGATCTTTAATGTTCTATTCAAATGTGTCTAGAGATAAAAATCAAGGATTTGACGTTAACAATGACTTCCGTCAAATTGGAATTATTAAAAACCCAAGAAAATATGGATCAACATATTCATTAGATTCTATTTTGGCATCAGCTTGTTTCGTTGTCAATGGGTCTATTAATACTAACAATTTTGTAAAAGACCAGACCATTTACTTGTCGAATAATGGAGCTAGATTTAGAATAGTCAATTTAACTAGCAATTCTGCCTTAGTGCAAAGTTTAGACAATGCAATACCAGTGGTTGGGTCAGTATTAACCAACGACGCATCACAAAATTTCACAGTTTCTGGATTGACTCTACCAACAGTAGATAAATATTCTGGTGATCTGCTTTTCGTGGACAATAAACAAGCGTTTACTCCAACCGCAGACCAAACAGTAACTCTTAGAACTGTTATAAAATTCTAACAATAGTAATTAACTAGAAGAGTAAAAGATGATCGATTTCAATACCGAACCATATAATGACGATTACGACGAGAACAGTAAATTCTATAGAATTTTGTTCCGTCCAAGTTTCGCTCTACAGGCTCGTGAATTAACACAATTACAATCTATCCTTCAGAAACAAATCCAGCGTCATGGAGATAATATCTTCAAACAAGGTTCAATGGTTCTGCCTGGACAAATATCGATTGATACTAATGCACAATATGTTAAATTGCAGCCATTATATAATGGCGTAGCTGTAGAAACATTTTTATCTAATCTTAAAGATAAAGTTATTGTTGGTTCAAATAGCAGCCTGACAGCAGAAGTTATCAAAGTTCAAAGTGCTGAGCAAACTGAGCCATCAACAATTTATGTTCGTTATAAAAATTCTGGAAGCAACAATACAACTAAAGTATTTGCTGCAGGAGAAGTAATTACAACAGAAGATACTCAATATTCTTTCCAAGCTATAGCAGATACCCCAACTGGAATGGGTTCAATTGTTTCCATTGAACGTGGTGTTTATTACGTTAATGGTTTCTTTGTTCTAGTTGGCGCACATTCTATTATTCTTGACAAATATAGCAACACACCATCATATCGTGTTGGATTGAATGTAGAAGAAAAAATTGTTACTCCTGAAGAAGATGCAACTTTATTGGATAATGCCCAAAATAGTTTCAACTATGCTGCTCCAGGTTCTCATCGTTATTATATCGATTTAACTCTAAAGAAAGTTTCTTTAGAGTCAGCTTCTGACGCCAACTTTATTGAATTGCTACGTGTTGAAAATGGTGTCAATAAAAAGATTACTACTAAGACAGAATATTCTGTTTTAGAACAAACACTGGCTCGTCGCACTTATGATGAGTCTGGTGATTATACTGTAAGAAACTTCAATATTGATATTCGTGAACATCGCACAAATAATCGTGGCGCATGGATACAAAATACTGCATTCTTAATCGGCGACGTTGTCACTAATGCTGGTAAAACATATGTAGCTAAAAATAGTGGAACTTCTGTTACAACTGCTCCAGTACATACTACTGGTACCGCATATGATGGTCCAGGATCTACTGGTATTCAATGGGAATATACAACAACACCAGTTTACAATCGTGGCATCTACAAAAATGGTGATGAGTCTAAACTTGCTATCGGTTTAGAGCCAGGAAAAGCATATGTTCGTGGATATGAGATTGAAAAGATCGCCACAGAATATGTTGCTATTAACAAATCTCGTGAATATTCTCAGGCAGATAATGCTTTTATTTCTGCAGAAATAGGTAATTATGTTGTAGTCAACAATCTATGTAAGATTCCTCCAATCGGAACTAATGCTGTAGTTAATCTGAGAGATCAATTAACTGCAACACGTGGAACTGAAGCAGGATCTATCATTGGTACTGCACGTGTTCGTGGTATAGAATGGGACAATGGATCAATTGGATCTACTACAGCATCATATAAGTTATTTTTGTATGATATCAATATGGCCAGTGGTAAACAGTTCTCTAGAAACGTTAAATCGTTTGGATTGACTTCAACAGGATTTACTGCTGATGTTAACCCAATCACTACACCATTAATTGGTTCTGTTACTGCTGCTGGAACAACTGTTACTGGTAATGGAACTTCTTTTTTAACAGATTTAATTGTTGGTGACTATATTTACGTTAACAACGCATCATATAGAATTACTGCAATCGCTTCTCAAGTTTCATTAACAATATCTGCTTCTCTAACTGCAACAAACGCAGCATATAGTTTAGTCAAAACTAACGTGTTAGCAACTAATCTAGAGAAGTCTTTATTCAGTTTACCATATAGCACAGTTCGTTCTTTAAGAAGTGCATTATCAACGAATGATACTTCTTACACAGTTTCAGCATTATACAGCGAAACTGTAGCTTCAGGTAATATTAACTTGAATGCTGCAGCAGGAACTTTTGCTTCTGGTTCTGTCACTGGAAACTTTATTGTGACTAGAAATGATAATGGTGATATTATTCCTATTAACAGTGTAACAGTAACAGGAAGTTCTGCCACTATTAACGTTGGCACATTATATAATGGTGTTACTTGTACTATTGTTGGAACATTAAACAAAACTGGTTCTAGTTCTACAGAGAAAACTAAAACACACGTTACTGGTGCGACTAAAACATTTACAACTTTAACAACAGTTTCTCCAACAACATTATCTTTAGGTAAAGCTGACTGCTGGAAGATTAACAGCGTTAAAATGGATTCTGGTTCTTTTGCATCCCCAACAGGTTCTTATACTATCGATATTTCTGATCGTTATGAATTTGATAATGGTCAAAGATCAACCCATTATGATCTTGGTAGAATTGTATTAAAAGATACATACGCTCCACCATCTGCACCTATACAAGTAACTTTTGAATATTTTACTCATTCAGTTGGAGATTATTGCAGCGTTAATTCATATCCTGCAACTATTTCATATTCAGAAATTCCAGCAGAATTAAGAGATGGTTTAGACTTCCGTCCAAGAATTGATGACGATGGCATTAACTTCAGCACGGTAACTCAATTACCAAGACGTGGTTCTAACATAACTACAGACTTTACTTATTATTTGTCCAGAAAAGAAAAAATTGCTGTTGACATAAATGGTAATTTCTTTAATATTTCTGGAACATCATCTATTAATCCAGGTGATGCTGAAGATTCTTCAACAGGAATGATTCTTTACAAACTAACTCTTTCTCCTTATACTTTTGATACTACAAGCAACAATATTAAAATTGAATCTGTTGATAATAGACGTTATACAATGCGCGACATCGGTAAATTAGAAAAGCGTATTGATAACTTAGAATATTACACTTCACTTTCGTTACTAGAACAACAAACTGAGTCTTTAAAAATAACAGACTCTACTGGTCTAGACAGAATGAAGAATGGATTTATAGTTGATAACTTTACAGGTCACGGTATCGGCGCAGCTGATTCTGTAGACTATCGTTGTTCAGTTGATATGAACAAAGGTGAGCTACGCCCATTCTATACAATGAAAAACGTCAATTTAATTGAAAAGGCATCTACTAATGCTGCTCGTTCAGCAGCAAAATATTCACAATATGGAGATGTTATAACTCTTCCAATCTTAGAGAATGTTCCGTTAATTAAACAACAGTTTGCTTCTCGTTTAGAAAACATCAATCCATTTGCAGTATTCACTTTCCTTGGTGATGTTAAACTAAATCCTCAAACTGATGACTGGTTTGAAACTGAACGTCGTCCAGATATTATCAATAATATAGAAGGTAATTTTACAACAATCAATACTCTTGCTGAAAAAGCTGGAGCATTGGGTACTGTTTGGAATGCTTGGCAAACTCAATGGACTGGTCAACAAGTTAGTGGAACATTTGGTTTTGCAAACGCAAATTCTGGTTCAGTTAATTTCGGTGGAGTATTTGGAACTGTTAGCGCAAACTTTGGTAGCAGAGGTGGTGGTGCACGTCGTTGGGTTACGGCAGAACTAACAGCCACTCAAGTTGGTCAAACACGATCAGGTATCAAAACTGATATTGTAGCAAAAATTGATAAACAAATTGTTGCCGATCGTGTATTATCAACAGCTGTTATTCCATATATTCGTTCTAGAAATGTTTTAGTTCAAGTTCGTGGTTTAAAACCATTAACACGTTTCTACCCATATTTTGATGATGTAGATATGTCTGCGTATTGCACGCCAGCATCCAAAATTACTTATACATCAACTAGCGGAACATTTGATGCTACAACAAACGTAGGTGGTATCGCTACTGAAGAAGCACGACGCATTAATGGCGATTCTCAAGTTTGTTTGAATCGTGGTGATTATATTAGAGGTGTTACAAGTAATGCTACTGCTGTTGTAATTGGAACTGAAACGGATTATGACACTAATACTAAATCTTTATTTGTTGTAAACATAAAGGGAACATTCCAGAATAATGAACAAATTACTGGTTCTGTTTCTAATGCAGTTGGAGTTATTAACTCCATCACTGTAAATGCAACAGGTGGAAATCTTGTAACTAATAAGAGTGGCGATGTTAATCTACTATTCTTTATTCCAAATACAGACTCAGTTCGTTTCCGCACTGGCTCACGTGAGTTTAAACTTGTAGATAGCTCTACTGCAAATGGCGCATTTACTTCTCGTGGTCGTGCTCAATATAGAGCAGAGGGTATCGTTGAAACTAAACAAGCAACTGTAAATGCAGTACGTAATGCTGAGTTGGTTCAGAACGTAGTCGAAGATAGCAGAACTATTATTGAGACATCTTCACGTGTTCTATCAGACACAGGTTGGTATGACCCTCTTGCACAAACATTCTTGATCGACAACAAAGGTGGTGCATTTTTAACTAAGGTCGACATTTTCTTTGCAAGTAAAGATACTGCTATTCCTGTCACTTTGGAAATTCGTGAAGTTATAAACGGATATCCAGGTAAGCGTGTTTTACCATTCTCACGTGTAACTCTACGTCCAGAGCAAGTAAACATTTCAACTAACACAGTTGATTTAGATGGAGTAGCAACTCCTACATTTGATACTCCAACATCGTTTGTGTTTCAATCTCCTGTTTATGTTCAGGATGCATCTGAATATTGTATCGTTTTAATTTCAGATTCTAACAAATATAAATGTTGGATTTCTCAGTTGGGTGATACTGTCCCAGGAACAAGCAGAACTATTTCTGAACAACCATATCTTGGATCGCTATTTAAATCTCAGAATGCTTCAACATGGACAGCAGATCAAACTCAAGATTTAATGTTTACAATATACAAAGCTAAATTTGATATATCTGGAGTTGGAACAGTTCAGTTTGTTAATGATGTTCTTCCTTATACCACATTAGATACAGATCCATTCCAAATGACTGCTGGATCTAATATTATTCGTGTATGGCAAAATAATCATGGTTTAACAGATGGTTCTAAAGTAACTATCTCTGGTGTTTCTGGAACATTAAATGGTATACCTGCTGCAGAATTAAATGGAACATGGTTTATAAGTAATATTGACGTTGATTCTTATACAATTACTACAACAACCACAGCAACTAAGACTGGCTATTATGGTGGAACTACAGTAAGAGCTACTGGACAGGTTCAATATGATTCAGTTATGCCAGTTGCTCAAGTTCAAAATTTCTCAGAAACTTCTACAACATATTCATTGAAAACTACATCTGGAAGATCAGTTGATGGTTCTGAAACTCCATATGTTCAGGATATTTCTTTCGGTGCTTGTTTAGTTAATGAGAATAACTATTTTTATAGCCCACGTTTAGTTTCTTCTGAAATAAACGAAAATACATTTACTGGTGGCAATAAATCAGTGACTTTTGCTATAAACTTATCTTCAACTAATAATTCTTTATCGCCAGTTTTAGATACACAGCGTATGAGTTTGATTGCTATTTCCAATAGAATTAACTCTCCTTCTCATACCAATACCAATGTAACTCCAACTGACTATACTCAGTTATTTACTGGCGCAACGGGAGCATTTAGCTTCTCTGGCTCTACAATAACTTCCACTGTTTCTGCAGTTAGAAATTTAATGCAGACTATCGGTATTGGTCAATTTATTAGAGTAGAGGGAACTACAACTGCTGGAAACGCTGGAACTTATCTTGTAACTGATGTCATCGACAATGGAAGTAATTGCACGATTACTGTTTCTGGAGTAACATTTACTTCTGAAAATGCGGTTACTGGAACTATAGTTTCTACAGTTAACCTGTTTACAGACGAGATTGCTCCAGTAGGATCTTCAACGATTTCCAAGTATGTTTCCAAGACTATTAAATTGGCTCTTCCATCTACATTCATGAAGATCAGGTATTCAGCCAATATTCCAAACCAGTCTGACGTTTTAGTTTATTATAAGACTATTTTGGGGTCTTCGGGTAATATAGATAAGACTAAATATACTTTAGCAACCCCTATTTCAACACCAACTAAAGTTGAAAATGGAAATGAAAGATTCTATGATGTGGACTACTCTTTAAATAATTTGAATCCATTCGATACTGTTCAGGTCAAGTTAGTTATGAAGTCTACTAATACATCTGCAGTTCCAAGAATTAAAGATTTAAGAATTATTGCATGCGCATAAAATGGAACAATATCTAAAGGTATCTGGTCACGACAATCTAGTCAGAGACATGTCTTCCAAGGCAGTCATAAATACTAGTATGTCCGAATATGAAGAATATATGGCACTTCGTAAAGCAAAAGAACAAGAACAACAACTTATTGCAAACCAGACTGAAGAAATAAATAATCTAAAGTCAGATATATCTGAGATTAAGCAGATGTTACAAATGCTTATTAAAGATCGCTGAAAAATAAGGGAAAATAATGGCGACACTCGTTTTAAGACAAACTAAGGGACTACCCCTTACCAACGCTGAAGTTGATGGGAACTTTACCAACTTAAATGATGAGTTGGCGACCAAACTTCCTTCCACCTCATACACTGCAGCTGACGTTTTAACAAAAATTAAGACTGTAGATGGAACAGGTTCTGGTTTAGACGCAGACCTTTTAGATGGTCTAAGCACTAGTTCAACCTTACCAGGAATTGTGGATAAAAGTTCTGTTGTGACTCGAGACACATCTGGTAATACTGCCCTAAACCAATTATCGCTTACTGGTGCATTATCTGGTACAACTGCTACATTTAGTGGTGGTGTTTCAGTTGGCTCAATCACTATAGCAGGTGGATCCATTCCAGTTTCTGCTGGTGGTACAGGAGCTACAACTGCTCAGAATGCAAGAATAAATTTAGGTTTGGTTTTAGATACAGACGTTCAAGCGTATAATTCAAATTTACAAGCATTATCTGCTGCTTCACCAGCAGCAGATAGATTACCATATTATACTGGTGCTTCCACTGCAGCTTTAGCAACTTTCACTTCTTTCGGAAGAACTTTAGTTGCTTCTACTGACGTTTTTGCTGCAAGAACTAATCTTGGTTTAGTTTTGGGTACTGACGTACAACCTTTCTCAGCTGAACTTTCTTCTGTAGCTGGTTTGTCGACTACTGGTATAATTATCAGAACTGGTGCTGGAACCAAAGCAACAAGAACTATTACAGGAACAGCTGGAGAAGTTGTTGTAAGTAATGGTGATGGTGTAGCTGGAAACCCAACATTAAGTCTTGGTACAGGTATTGCAAAATTATCTGCAAATAACACCTTCGCTGGAACTAACACTTTCCAAGTAATTTATGCAACTGAAGTTAATACAACCTCAGACGAAAGACTGAAAGAGAACATCCAAACGCTAAATAATGCTGTGGATATTGTTAATAGTTTGCGTGGCGTAGCCTATATTAAGGGTGGCAAAGCAGAACTTGGTTTGATAGCTCAAGAAGTTGAACAGGTTATCCCTCAAGTTGTTGGGACAGATATGTCTGGTTATAAAACCATCGCCTATGGAAATATGGTTAGTATATTGGTCGAAGCTATCAAAGAACAACAAAAAACAATTAGAGAATTAACTACTCGTTTAGAGAAACTGGAGAAATAATATGGCAATTCATGCAGCAACTGGATTTAAAAGATCTGATGGAACAGATGTAGTAAACCTGTTCTGGAACTACTATGATGCAGGTAACAGAAACTATACTGAAGGTAATGGTAACTGCGGATGGAACTGTGCATGTAATAACTGTAATTCCAACTGTAACTGTAACTGCGGTAACTGCGACGCTGGAGATATTTCTATTAACGTAGCTACTACCGATAGACGTATTAACATGTTCCGCAACACTGCTTATGCAGACGGTATCCGTCACGACAATCAAGATAACACTTTAGGTGGTTTCCAATGGTTCCGCACAAACTGTAACTGTAACTGTGCATGTAACTGTAATTGCGCTTGCGACTGTGCTTGTGCTTGTGCATGTTAATGGAGACAGAATAAATGTTTAAAATTATTAAAACTCAAATTACAGCATCTTTAAAAGAAGGTTCTGAGATTGGTATAAATGCCAATTATAGAACAACAATGGGCTATAATTCTGAAGACAAAACAATTTCAGTAAAAGTAGAAAAATTAAACAGACCAGATTTGACTCGTGAAGAAAATTTGGAAGTAACATACACAGAAGTAGCTTCTAGAATATTTGGTTTAGAAGATTTTCCACAAAATACTGATAACATAACTTGGTTCACTGAGTATGATGTTGAAGCAAATAAAATTTCAGATCCGATTGAGATTTGGGATTGGGTTGCTACATTACAACAAAAGACTCCTCCTGCTCCAAATGTTCCATATACTATCGGTTCTTTACAAACAGACTTCGCAGCTCACTTTACGCCAAAAATACTTCCATTATTTCATTTAGGTTCTTTCAATAAATCAGTTGAAAATTTTGAAGGTTCATTGTTACAATTTTACGTAACAAATGCAGACCAAACTACATTGGCTCCACATGATACAATTTTAACAGATCCAAATCTAGAAGTTAAAACTTCATTAGAAAAATCTCAGTGGAGTAGTATCAATATTTTACCTATGCTTTCATACAATTTACTAGACGCTAATGGAGATGTAGTTGAAGTTGAACAGACTAAGATGGTAACACCTCGTCACCAAAAAGTAACTTTACCTAAAGCTGATGAATATTCTGTTAGAATTAACTTCACTAAACCTGCATTTAAAAATATTTCCAATACATATAATGTTTCAGTGGTTAATGGCGGAATTAATAAAAATAGGATTGTAATTTCAGAAGGATCTTCTGTTGTTCTAGTTAATGCACGTGGACTAAATTCTGGAGACTTCGTTAAAGTTAAGCTAAATATTGGAAAGTATAATAGTTTCGGTGAATTCTGGATTAATATTCAGTAAATTTGAACTAATAATTTTGAAATAAATACTCGATATCTTGTCGAGTATTTTAAATAATTTAAAGGTGAATATGAGTAAATATAGATTAATTCTACAGGGTTCTAATGATGTAAAAGAAGTTTTGGTTTATGATCCAATAACTTCTGAAATGGTTTGGGAAGAATCTGGGGAAAGACCATCCTTGCAGCATTTGGGTCAAGATATCGAATATAAAGTTACAGCATCAAAACAGTGGAAACCATTTAAGGTTACCAATCCACACGACCCAGATCTGCATGGTCGTAAATCCAAAAAGCCAACAACATTAAAAATTACCATGGGTCTTAAGTGCAATTTTAAGTGCACTTATTGTAACCAAGCTCATCAGCCACACGATCCAGTTGGTGGTCCAGAAGATGCGGATGATTTAATCCAAAAAATCAAAACAAACTTTGAACTTGGAACTTATGACCCAGTAAGAATCGAATACTGGGGTGGAGAACCATTTGTTTATTGGAAAACTTTAAAACCACTATCTGAGAAATTGCGTAAAGTGTATCCAAAAGCACAGTTTACTATTGTTACCAATGGTTCTATGTTAGATCGAGAAAAAGTCGACTGGCTAAACCAGATGGGATTCTCAGTAGGTATGTCTCATGATGGTCCATTGCATGCTCAAAATCGTGGACCAGATCCATTGGATGATCCAAAGATGCGTTTCGGTATCGCTTACGCATTAAAAACTATGGGTCAAATGCGTTTTTCTTTTAACGCAGTTTTAACAAGAGAAAATGTTTCTTTAGCTGCAGTAAGAAACTTTATTCTTGATAAAATTAACCAAAGACATCCAGATTACCCTGATCAACCTGGTATTGATCAGCGAGAAATTCATGTTACCACTGAAGAATTGCTGTTACCGTATGACGATGATGGAATGAAACATTCATTGGTTACTCCAGATGAAAAGAAGATGATTCTTCATAACCTTTTCTGGGAAACAATTAATCAAAGAAATGAGTTTAGTTGGACTGTGCATAGTAAAATTAAAAACTTTTTTGACAGTTTGATTAATCAAAGACCTGCTGAGGCTCTTGGTCAAAAATGCGGTATGGATAGAGAAGACAATATTGCGATTGACATGAAAGGTAATGTAACCACTTGCCAAAATACTTCTTCTTTGACTAAACACCATATTGGTAACATTGAAGATTTTGATAATATTCGTTTAACTACTTCATACCACTGGAGTACTAGAAGTGAGTGTCCAAGTTGCCCAGTAGTTCAATTATGTCAAGGTGCTTGTTTATTCTTAGAAGACAAGTATTGGGAACAAGCGTGTGAAAACTTGTTCTATTATAACTTGGCGATGCTGGCTTCTTCTCTGTTTATACTTACAGGAGGTCTTGTACTAGTAGAAGTACAAGGAGAAAAGATAAGAAACGAAGGAATCACTTCGATACCAGTTATTGATATTAATTTTGTCAAATCTGATGGTAAAGAAACTTCCTGGAAAGTTCGTAAACCAATCGGTATTCCAGTTGTAACAGTTCCAGTTGGCTTGCAGTAATATGTCTTTTTTGAAGTGCAAAATCTGGCTGGTTGAGCAATATCCAAGATATGGGTCTAATTATAATTTGTTCCCAATATCTGATATTATAGATTATGATTCTGATAATACATTTTATGACTATAAAGAAGATAAATCCCAGCATTTTATAAATATGATGGTTCCAGAATTTGAAATTTATGCAACAGAAGAACAGATTGAAATTTTAAATAAATATACTGAAGAGATTATCAGTAAAAAGATTCCGATACTTAGAAATGTGCAAAAGGGTGATGTGGAGTATTGGATGATAGATACTACATTTTTAGACTATCATCTTAAAACAAAAAATATCCAATAGGAGAAAAAAATGAATGCAAAACATGTTAAATGGGTCATTGCACATGAACCTATCGGCTTGTTTCTTAAAGTAGCGGATCGTTTCGCTACAGAAGTAAACGAGAAGACTGGTGGAATGTTCAATATTGAAGTTTTATCATTGTCAGATTATTCTGCAAAATATAACGATGGCAAAAAGATCACTAAAAATGAGTTAATGACTTTAGTTGATTCTGGTGCTATTGAAATGAGCCACATCTATACTACTTGGTTAGCTGATTATAATAAAGATCTACATGCTTTAGATCTACCTTTCTTATTCCGTGACCACGATCACGCTGATGCAGTTCTAGAAGGTGAAATTGGTACTGAGTTGTTAGCTGGTGTATCTAAGAATTCTAATATTCACGCTATGTCTTTCACTTACTCTGGTGGTTATCGTGTTGTTCCAGCTAACTTCCGTGCTGATACTGTAGAAGCATGGAGAGGTCAAGCTGTTCGCACTTCACGTTCTCCAGTAGCTGTTGAGACATTTAAGTTACTAGGTGCTGAGCCAAAAGAGCACATCGCTCTAGAAGAAATGAATGAATATGCAGATAAAGGTGAAATTGCTGCTGGTGAATCAACTTACGTTCGCATTTTCCCACTAGATCAGTATAAATCTTTTAAAGTTGTTAATGACACTGCTCATAGCTTGTTCTTAACTTCTATTATTGTTAACAAAGACTTTATGGCTCAGTTTGACGAAGAAACTCGAGAGATTCTAGCTACTGCTGCATTTAATGCTGCTCGTGTAGAGCGTCGTGAATCTGTAGCTGACATTCCTAACATCTTGGCTGAATGTCAAGAAAAAGGTGTTGAAGTTGTTCGTATGTCTACTGAAGAACAGAAGAAGTTCCAAGAAGTTACTTCTGCTGTTTATGAAAAGTTTGCAGACTATTTCACTCCAGGATTAGTGCAGAAAATTAAGTTACAATAAGCGTTTTGACAAATGATGGGGAGCTTCGGCTCCCCAAAATAATTATTCCTTTTAATCAATTTTACAATGACTATGAATAAAGAATGTTTATATTATAATTGCTATAATGTTCCAGAAGTAATACAAGCTGGAGATAAAAGTATTGAACCTTATCTATCACCAGATTATTCAGATAAAGTTTTCCAGTTTTATAGAAAATATAAAATGGATTTGACTAATGTAGTATGTGATAGAATGGATATCCTTCCACATTATATTAACATAAAAAAGAATCAATTTCCACTACCAAAAATTGAGCCAGATTTTAATATGTCTTTTGCTGAGTGCGTTGAAAAACGAGCAAAAGAAATTTTGGCACTCAATAAACCAATAACGGTAGTTTGGAGCGGTGGTATTGATAGTACACTTGTAATATTTTCACTGCTTCAATTTTGCAATGACCCATCACAAATTACTGTTTATGGAACTTATAACTCTATTGTAGAGTCTGGTGATGTATTTGAAAAATATATCCTGCCAAGGGGTGTCAAATATCAGTTTGCAGTATCATCTAGAAAATACTTTAAAGATGATACACAAATCTATATCTCTGGTTTTATGGGTAATCAATTATTTGGACCAGTTGATGATTTTTCATATTCAAAAGCTACATTGTTTCATCACCATCTTAGAGGTAATGGTGATATTGAAGATTCTTACGAAACTGTGTTGACTGAAGAGATGCACGAGTTTTTATTACCTGCACTTAAAGCCAGTCCAAAGAAAATAGAAACTGTTAGAGATTTACGCTGGTTTGGTATTTTTATGTTAGATTGGCACCAGTCATATTATGATATTTTAATCAAAACAAAAAATTATGATAAAGTTTATCATTTTTTTGATGATGCTGATATGCAAAAATATTCTATGACAACAAAAGAGCCATACACAAAAGTAAAGGGAAACCCTCTGACCCATCGCTGGGTCATGAGGGAATTAATTGAAGAGTGGGGGAAGTGCTCTCACTATGCTTGGAACAAACCAAAGAGTATATCAAACTTGGCCAATAGAGCTGCTGACTGGTATTTTATAATGCCAGATCATAGTTTGATTACTCCAAACAATATTAAATTTAATTAGTAATTAACAAACCCAACATAAACATTTAAGAATACTTGTGCTTGGTCTGATAAATTAGTTTCAACGTAGCGTTGCAAATATCCTGGAGTGACAACAATTTCACCAACACGAGCACGAATTCCATAGTTTGTTGCAACTAAACCATTAGAAACCAGTTGGCGAATTGTTTGGACTCCACCTCTTGTATCAGCGAAATATGTGTTTGGTGGGAACTGTCCTGTATGCAAAACGAATGTTAAAATTAGAGGAACGTGTTCATAGCAATGTAATGGTACATGCTCTTGTGGCTGTTGGAAAAATACGCTAGAACCAAGGATCTCGGGCAATCTCTTTAGATCTTGATTTTCTTTATCTTCAAATTCTTCTAATTGCTTGCAAGTACTATATACGAACCCTCTAAATTTTTCTACTAGTGGGTTGTCAATACCCATAATATTTACATTCCCAGTTTCATTATTATGCTGGTTGTAAATAGCTAAAAATTCATTGAGTTCTTCTTCATTTAAATTAAAAGAAAAACAGCGCAAAGGTGTTGGGAAAAGTGATTTTTCGAATGTTTTTGTCACTTCAATAGAAGTTTCTTGACTTGTAGAAACTTCAGTCTGGGGTTGTTGATTTTCTTGCATTTTATCTCCATAAGTTAATTAAATTTCAGCTTTCGCTCAAAGGTATTTATACACCCGTCTTGTATTTAGCGTTTTCAAATAGAATAAATAAACATGTATATTGGGAGAAAAATTAAGTGGCTACAGTTACAAACTTATACGTAGATCAGGGTTCGTTTTACAGAACTCACGTCACAGTTGCTAATTCCGATGGGAATGCTCTGGACTTAACTGGTTTTACTGTTGCTTCTCAGATGAGAAAGTCATATCAGTCTTCGACTGGATTTAACTTCACAACTTCTATAAGTAATCCGACTCAAGGTAGGGTTAGACTTGAACTAACTTCTGAACAATCAAGAGTCATCCCTGCAGGTAAATATCTTTATGATGTTGAAATTCTATCTCCAACAGGGGAGAGAACTAGAGTCGTTGAAGGTATAGTTTTAATAAACCCAGAAATCACGAAGATCTAAAATGGCAGATATTATCGCTACAGTAGACGATCCGTATGGATCATCATTAGACTCTGGAACAACAGTTACAGCATCATCTACATCGGTACCACCAAATACAATCGAAAATATGTTAGATGTAGATTTGCAGACGTTGACTGATGGGGCATTACTAATTTACAAAAATACCACCTCCAAATGGACTGCTTCCACGATGTTGGATAAGCAGAACATGGAAGGTGGAGAATTTTAATCGGAGACATAAAAGATGGCATCTATAATCAGAATTAAACGCTCGTCTACAAACGGAAATCCAGCAACGCTGGGTGCTGGTGAACTAGCATACTCTGCCTTAGCAGGAACAGTATCGAATGGTGGTGATCGCCTATACATAGGTATGGGTACAGAAACCTCAGGTAATGCTGCGAACCACGTAATTATCGGTGGTAAGTATTTTACCGATATGATGGATCATACTCCAGGAACTTTAACTGCAAGTTCTGCACTTATTACTGATTCCAGCAATAAAATTGATGTAATTAACGTAGGAAATTTAACTCTTACTGGTAGTACAAATACTATTAGTTCCACTGATACTAATGGTAATATTTTATTAGACCCAGCTGGCACTGGCTATGTTCAGGTCGTTGGTACTAATGGTTTTATCCTTCCTGTTGGTACGACTGCTCAAGCAGGTCCAGCAATCCAAGGTACTGTTCGTTACAATACTGATAAATCTTCTTTCGAAGGTTACAACGGAACTAACTGGGGTTCACTTGGTGGTGTTAAATCTGTTGATGGTTTAACATATATTATCGCTGAAACTTCTCCAGGTGCTTCTGACGATACATTAAGATTCTACGCAAGTAATAACGTCACTGCTGTTCAAGTAGCTACATTAGATCAAACTAAATTAGCAGTTCTACAAACTACTGCTTCAACTAGCACTACTACTGGTGCGTTGACCGTAGCTGGTGGCGTTGGTATCGCAGGTAATTTATATGTTGGTGGCAACCTTAGCATCGCAGGTACTGATTTAAATATCGGTAGCGTACAATTCAATAATGGTTTAACATTATCTGGATCTACAACTGCTGCAACTGAATACTTCACAATTACCGATGGCGCAGCAACTCCAGTAACAAAATTCCAAGTAGATACTTCAAGTGGTAATACCACTATCGCTGGAACATTGGGTGTTACTGGTGCTACAACTATTACTGGCGCAGCTACTCTAAGTTCTACTCTTGGTGTTACTGGTGCTACAACATTAAGTTCTACTCTTGGTGTTACTGGCGACCTTTCTGTAAACACTAATAAGTTTACTGTTGCTTCTGCGACTGGTAATACTTCTGTTGCTGGAACATTGGGTGTTACTGGTGCTACAACATTAAGTTCTACTCTTGGTGTTACTGGAGCAACTACTCTAAGTTCTACTCTTGGTGTTACTGGTGCTACAACTCTATCGAGCACATTAGATGTAACTGGCAACTTAAACGTAAACACTAACAAATTCAGTGTTATCGCATCATCTGGTAATACTTCTATTGCTGGTACTTTAGGTGTAACAGGTAATACAACTCTATCTGGTACTCTTGGTGTAACTGGTGCTACTACTCTTTCTTCTACAGCTAACGTAGTTGGAGATTTCTCAGTTGCTACCAACAAGTTTACTGTTGCAGCTTTAACAGGTAATACAGCTGTAGCTGGCACTTTAGGTGTTACTGGCGATACAACTTTAACAGGCGACTTGGCAGTTAATGGTGGTGATATTACTACCACCGCTACAACATTTAACTTAATTAATACTACTGCGACTACTTTAAATATTGGTGGCGCAGCGACTTCTCTAACACTTGGTGCTACAAGTGGTACTGCTACTATCCGCAATACTACTGTTGCGATTACCAATAATGCTACAGTTGGTGGCACTTTAGGTGTAACAGGTAATACTACTCTATCAGGTACTCTTGGCGTAACTGGTGCTGCAACGATTACTGGTATTATTAATGCCAACGGAGGTATTACTGCAACTGGTTCTGTTAGTGTAACTGCTGGTGGAACAAATACAAATATTAACCTTGTCCCACAAGGTACTGGTACTGTTGACGTTGCAAGTAAGCGTATTACCAACGTTGCTGAACCAACTCAAGCTACAGACGCTGCAACTAAGAACTATGTTGATGCTGTTAAGACTGGTTTAGATCCAAAGGATTCAGTTCGTGTCGCTACAACTGCTGCATTAACTGTTACTTACTCTAACGGATCTTCTGGTGTCGGAGCAACATTAACCAATGCTGGAACACAAGCTGCAATAACTATCGACTCTATTGTACTAGCAGTCGGAGATCGTGTCTTAGTTAAGAACCAAGCAACTGCTTCCCAGAATGGTATCTATACTGTAACCAACGTTGGTTCAGCTTCTACAAACTGGGTATTAACTCGTTCTATTGACGCTGAAACATCAACAGAACTTACTGGTGGTGCATTTACTTTCGTTGAAGAAGGTACTACTAATGGTGATAATGGTTTCGTTTGTACTACAGACGGAGCAGTTACAATTGGTACTACATCAATTAACTGGGTACAGTTCTCTGGTGCTGGTCAAATTATTGCTGGTGCTGGTTTAACTAAGACTGGTAACCAAATTGACGTTGTAGGTACTGCAAACCGAATTGATGCTAACGCAGATAATATTGACATTTCTGCAAACTATGTTGGTCAAGCGTCTATTACAACTCTGGGTACTATTAGTACTGGTACTTGGCAGGGTACTATTGTTGCTGGTCAATATGGTGGTACTGGTGTAAACAACTCAGGTAAGACAATTACTCTTGGTGGTAACTTAACTACTAGTGGTGCGTTTAACACTACTCTTACTGCAACTGGCACAACTTCTGTCACTCTTCCAACTTCTGGAACTCTTGCGACATTAGCTGGTACTGAAACATTTACCAACAAGACTTTAACATCACCAACAATCAACTCTGGTGCTATTTCTGGAACATTCACTGGAAATGCAACATTGTCAGGTGTAATCACTTTATCAAACACAACTGATGCAACCAGCACTACTGCTGCTGGAGTTGTTATGTCTGGTGGCTTGGCAGTTGCTAAAGCAGTATATGTTGGTACAAACATTACTGGTGCGGGTGCTTCAACTTCGACTCTTGATGGATTTAACATCGATGGTGGAACTTACTAAATAGTATCATAAGGGTAGTTGTTACTACCCTATTACCTTTTTTAAGGATTTGAATGGCTAATAAAGTCTTACTGAAGAAGTCTTCAGTTGCGGCAAAAATTCCGCTATCAACTGATTTGGATTACGGTGAATTGGCATTAAACTATGCTGATGGTAAACTGTATTTCAAAAATTCGTCAAATGCAATTCAATCCTTCACAAACGACTCTTCGCTCGTTACCTTAACTGGTACACAAACCCTCACCAACAAAACCCTCACATCACCAACTTTAACTGGTGGTACGATCAACAACACCATAATTGGTGGTTCAACTCCAGCTGCAGGTTCTTTCACCACTTTAACAGCGAGTAGTACAATAACTGCTTCTGGAATTGTTAGTGGTTCAGAATTAACTTCAACTCTGGCAAGTGGTGACGAGGGTGGACAGATAAATTTAGCAAAGCCACCAAACGCCACGATAGCTGCTGGAGTCACGATTGATGTATGGCAAAATAGATTAAGATTTTTTGTACAAGGTGGTGATGCTCGTGGCGCATATATTGACTTATCAGCTGCAAGTGCAGGTGTAGGCACTAATCTTATATCAACATCTGGCGGTGGTACATTAACTTCGATTACTGCTGGTACTGGTTTAACTGGTGGAACAATTACAACTTCTGGTACTATCGCAATCGATACTTCCGTTGTTGCGACATTAACTGGTACTCAGACATTAACCAATAAGACTCACGATAATACTAATAGTTATGTCACTAAATCGTCGTTGTTTACACTTCAAGACGCAACTGATACAACTAAACAAGCAGTATTTTCTTTGTCTGGTATTACAACTGCCACAACTAGAACATATACTCTTCCAAATGCAAGCACTACATTAATTGGTGCAGCTGGTGGAACTTTTAGTGGTGGTGTAACTTTTTCTAGCGCAACGAATTATTTTGGTAACTCTACTGCTACAGGAACAACAGAACTTGCTAGTGGAGCAACAGTTTCGGCTTCTACTAAAACAGTTAATATTGGTACTGGTGGTCTTACTGGTTCAACAACTACAATGGCTATCGGTTCCACATTTGGAACTACTGTAACAGCAAATGGAACTTGGACATATTCAACTCCACTAGCAAACTCAAACTTAGCAAATTCTGCAATAACTATTAATGGTACTTCCATCAGTTTAGGTAGTTCTGGATCAATTACTACTACTGCTATTACTGAAGGAACGAACCTTTACTATACTGATGCAAGAGCAAGAGCAGCTCAATCAGCTGGTACTGGTATTTCTTATAATAGTACTACTGGTGTTATTAGCACTGTTCAAGATATTGCGACAACTGCTTCACCAACATTCGCTGGATTATCAACTACTGGAACTTTAACAGTTGGTGGCGATTTAGTTGTTAACGGAACAACTACTACTGTTAACTCTACTACAATAACAGTTGACGATAAAAATATTGAGTTGGGATCTGTAGCTACCCCAACAGATATTACTGCCAATGGTGGTGGTATTACATTAAAAGGTAGCACTGACAAGACCTTTAACTGGGTTTCTTCTACTGCATCTTGGACTTCTTCAGAGAATTTAGATTTAGCATCTGGTAAAACATTTAAAATTAATGGTTCAGATGTATTGACATCTAGTCAAGTATTGGGTAAAACTCTACCTTCTGGAACTGTTGTTGGTACTACAGATTCACAGACGCTTACAAATAAAACACTAACAAGCCCAACGATAAATAATGCTACAGTAAATAATTTAATAATCACTGGAACTTTAACAGCAGGTGGTGGAGTAGGAACTGCTGGACAAATTCTTCAGTCTACTGGAACTGGTGTTGAGTGGACGAGCGCAGCTGGCTCTGATCCAGCTGATATAATGTATTTTAATATATTAAGTAGAGTTGGTGAAGTACAAGCAAAGCTAACTTCGCTTTTGCAGAATTATTTAGATTTCGACAATCAAACATTTAGAACTCCAGTTGGATTTGTTGACACGAGAACACAAACTATTAATGTAACAGGATAAACCATGGCAAATAGAATTCCTTTAATTATCGATTCAACATCGAAACGAATAAAAGAATTACCTTCTGGAGATAACTTAGATCTTACAGGAAATGGTATTTCTGCAGTTCGTGATATTATTCCAGAAACAGATGTAACATATAACTTAGGTTCTGCAACTAAGAGATGGAACTCTCTTTATGTTTCTGGAAACACAATTTTTGTTGGTACTGCGAGCATCTCAGTTAACGCAAGCAACATTCAAATTGGTATCGGTGCGAATACTGCAACTATTCCTGTAGCTTCTTCCCAAACTTTTGCCACTTTAAGTGGGTCAGAAACATTAACAAACAAGACAATCAATTTAGCAAATAATACACTAACTGCAACTAGTGCACAAATTCTTGCTGCTGTTTCTGACGAAACTGGTTCTGGTGTTTTGGTATTTAATACTAGCCCTACTCTTGTAACTCCAATTCTTGGAACTCCGCAGTCTGTTACATTGACAAACGCTACTGGCTTACCAGTTTCAACTGGTATCTCTGGTTTAGGTACTGGCGTCGCTACTTTTTTAGCTACACCATCTTCTGCAAATTTAGCTGCAGCATTAACTGATGAAACTGGTTCTGGCTCTGTAGTATTCAGCGCATCGCCAACATTTACTGGTACTGCAAATTTTGCAGCGATTGGAACAACTGGGAATGCAACAGTTGGTGGTAACTTAACAGTTACTGGTGATTTCATTGTCAATGGAACTACAACTACTGTTAACTCTACTACAATAACAGTTGATGATATTAATATCGAATTAGGTTCTGTAGCTACACCAACTGATATTACAGCCAATGGTGGTGGTATTACTCTTAAGGGTACTACAGATAAGACTATCAGTTGGTCTTCAATCGGTTGGACTTCTTCTGAAGATTTTAACCTTGCTACGGGTAAATCGTTTGAAATTAATGGAACTTCTGTTTTATCATCCACAACATTAGGTTCTGGTGTTATTAATTCTTCGTTAACATCGGTTGGTACTATTGCTACTGGTACTTGGCAAGGTACTATCGTTAGTCCAACTTATGGTGGCACTGGTGTTAACAACGGAACTAAGACTATCACTCTTGGTGGTAACTTAACAACTTCTGGTGCATTTAATACTACATTAACTGCAACAGCCAATACTACAGTAACACTACCAACTACTGGAACTCTTTCTACTTTAGCTGGTACAGAAACACTAACAAATAAAACAATCGCTGCTGGTTCAAATACTATTAGCGGATTAACCAACGCAAACCTTTCTGGTTCTGCTGGTATCACTAATGCAAACTTAGCGAATAGTTCTATTACTGTTGGCAATACTGCTATTTCTCTGGGTGCTTCAAGTACTACACTTGCTGGTTTAACTTCTGTTACATCAACATCTTTTGTTGGTGCTTTAACTGGTAATGCTTCTACTGCAACAACTCTTGCAACAGCAAGAGCAATCAATGGCGTAAACTTTGATGGTAGTGCTGCAATTACAATCACTGCCAATACCACTAACGGATTAACAATTGGTACTGGTCTTTCTGGAACTTCATTCAATGGTTCTTCAGCTGTCACTATAGCAATCGATTCTACTGTTGCTACTTTAACTGGTACTCAAACTCTTACCAACAAATCATTGGGTGGATTTGATCAAAAGACTGGTTCTACTAGCATCGCCAATAATGCAGTTGCTCAAGCATCAGTTGCAACAATTACTCAGACTGCAGTCGATACATTCGCAGCAGCGACTTATCGTTCAGCTAAGTATGTTATTCAAATTACACAAGGATCAAATTACCAAGTTGAAGAAATTCTAGTTATACATAACGGAACAACCACTACATTAACCAATTATGCTGTTATGAACACCAATGGCATTCTAGGAACTTTTGCAACAGATATTAGTGCAGGTAATGTGCGTTTATTGGTAACAATGAATTCTGCAACAGCTGCAACAATAAATATAACAAGAACGACAATAGTTGTATAATTTCAAATTAACTCGTGGATAGGGAAACGGGATGGCAAACGAATTCATAGTAAAAAATGGTCTAATCGCACCAAATGTGCAGGTTTCTGGTTCATCATCAGGAATAACTACACTAAACGCTGCAGCCACTGCATCTGGTACATTAACACTTCCAGCAGCAACTGATACTCTACTTGGTAGAGCAACAACTGATACTTTAACTAATAAAAGTATTAGTGGATCTACCAACACTCTAACAAACATCCCAAACTCTGCGTTAACCAATTCAACCATATCTGGTGTTGCTCTTGGTAGTAACTTAAACGCATTAACGATTGGAACTGGTTTAAGTGGAACTTCATATAATGGTTCTTCTGCTGTAACAATCGCACTTACAAGCACTGGTGTTACTGCTAGTTCTTATGGTTCTTCTACAGCAGTTCCAGTTTTAACTATTGATGCACAAGGACGAATTACTGCAGCATCCACAGCAACAATCTCTGGTGCTTTAACTTTCACTGGTGATGTTACTGGATCAGGTACAACAGGAACTTCTACTGCATTAACTCTGGCATCCTCAGGTGTTACTGCTGGCACTTATACTAAGATTACAGTTGATGCTAAAGGTCGTGCCACTGTAGGTGCTTCTGCTACAACTACCGATATTGCTGAAGGTACTAACTTATATTACACAGATGCTCGTGCAAGAGCATCAAACTCAGCTGGTACTGGCATTTCTTATAACAGTTCTACTGGTGTTATCAGCACTGTTCAAGATATTGCAACCACAGCTTCCCCAACATTCGCTGCTGTTACTACAACTGGTAATGGATCTGTTGGTGGCAATTTAACAGTTACTGGTGACTTAACTGTTAATGGAACCACAACTACTGTTAACTCAACAACACTAACTGTTGACGATAAAAATATTGAATTGGGTTCTATCGCTAGCCCATCAAATGCAACTGCAGATGGTGGTGGTATCACTCTTAAGGGTGCTACAGATAAAACCTTTAACTGGGTAAACGCTACTGGTGCTTGGACATCATCTGAAGATATAGCATTAGCAGCGGGTAAAGATTTAGTCCTTGCTGGGTCAACATCTGGAACTGTTAGATTAGAAGCAACTGCTACAGCTGGAACAACTACTATTGTTTTCCCTGCTACATCTGGAACTGTTGTAACAACAGGTGATACTGGTTCTGTAACCAATACAATGTTGGCAGGTTCCATTGCTACATCTAAGATTACTGGTTTGGCAGCATCTGCTACAACAGATACAACAAACGCTGCAAATATTACTAGTGGAACATTACCTAATGCAAGATTAAGTGCCATTCCTAACTCTGCTCTGGCAAGTAGTTCTGTAACTGTTGGTACTACTGCGATTGATTTAGGTGCTTCTTCAACAACTCTAGCTGGTTTAACATCGGTTACTTCTACTTCTTTCGTTGGCGCATTAACTGGTAATGCATCTACTGCAACAACTCTTGCAACAGCAAGAAATATTGCTGGTGTTTCATTTAATGGTTCTGCTGATATATCTTTATCATTGGCAACTGGTCATACCGATGTTGCTATTACTTCTCCAGCAAATAATCAGCTATTAGTTTATAATTCTACAACTGGTAAGTGGACAAACACTTCTGGTATTACTGGTCCAACTGGTCCAACTGGTCCAACTGGTCCAACTGGTACTGCAGGTACTAACGGATCTCCTGGTCCAACTGGTCCAACAGGAACTGCTGCAACAGTTACTGTAGGAACGACAACTACAGGTCCAGCTGCAGTAACAAACAGCGGAACAACAAGTGCTGCGATTTTAAACTTTACTGTACCACAAGGTCCAACTGGTCCAACAGGTCCAACAGGTCCAACTGGTCCAACTGGTCCAACTGGTACTGCAGGTACTAACGGATCTCCTGGTCCAACAGGTCCAACAGGTCCAGCAGGTCCAACAGGTCCAACAGGTGCTGCTGGATCAGTTGATAATACCGATAGAACATTAAAGTCTTTGAGATTCACTGGTGTTGGTGGTGACTCTGGTAATGGATCGGTGTTTGATTCGTATGCTATTTATCAACAAGGTGGTTCTTGGACTCACCCATATCCAGACTTATGTATCGGTTACCACACTGGTATTAAGATTGGTGCGAGTTCTGGTTATAACGGCATAAGATTCTATAATAACTCAGATTGGGCGACACAAACATTTTCAGTGAATGATGGTGATAATAATACCAGAGCATATTATGCAATATACGCTAATGCTTCTGATGAACGTCTAAAAGAAAATGTTTTAAAGATTCCAAACGCATTAAATAAAGTTTTATCTATTGATGGGGTAACATTCGATTGGATGGATAAAACTAAAGATTATGGATTCGTACCATCAGAGAAACATGAAGTTGGAGTTCTTGCTCAACAAATTCAAAAAGTTCTTCCAGAAGCAGTCACTCAAGCCCCATTTGACTATGATTACGTTGAAGGAAAAGCAGTATCTAAATCTGGTCAGAATTTCTTAACAGTTAAGTATGAAAAACTTGTTCCTCTTTTAATTGAAGCTATTAAAGAGCAACAAAAACAAATTGAAGAATTAAAGGAGATTGTCAATGCTAAAATTTAATTGTAAAGTTGTTGGAGGTAATATCCCCGAAGGTGAGTTTGTTATTGTTGAGGTAGATGCAGAAAATGCTGGATATGCATTACCATTAGCAATTGTTAACCATCCTGGATCATTCGTTTTGGAAATAACACAAGTCAGTTAATATAAATACATTTGAAAGTATATATTATGAGAGGTGAATGGGTTTATAATGAGAACTTTTATACCAAAAAAGTTTGCGATTATATTATACAAAATGCATTAAAAATTGAACCTGAAAAACCTACATTAGGGTATGAAGGTAAAGTGACTGATGATAAGTATAGAAGAAGCGATATTCGTTGGATAAAACCTGATAATACAGATTTTCAATTTCTATTTGATGATTATTGGAGATTTGCTTTATCAGTTAATAAAGATTGGTTTGGTTTTAATATCAATAGCCTTCCATATTTGCAGTTTACTGAATATGATGAAAGTTATCAAGGTGAATACAAATCGCATCAAGATGTATTCTGGATTAACTCTTCTTCAAATCATAGAAAGTTGACTAGCATTATTCAGTTATCTGACGAAACGACATACGAGGGTGGAGATTTAATTTTAGAAAATGTTTCTGAATCTCCTCCAGAAAAAATTAAAAACCAAGGAACTATGTTAACATTTCCTTCTTTTATTTACCATAGGTTAACTCCTGTAACAAAAGGAAAACGATATAGTTTAGTTGGGTGGTTCGAAGGACCAAAATTTACATAAGAGAAAATTATGGCTATTGTAACATCAAGACAAGGACTTAAAGAGTATGCACTAAGAGCACTTGGTGCACCTGTGCTTGAAATAAACGTAGACGAAGACCAACTAGAAGATCGCATCGATGAAGCATTAGAATATTGGAAGTTATATCATTATGAAGGTATTGAACGAGTTTATCTAAAACATACTGTCACTTCAACCGATATTACAAACAAATACATTCCTATTGCAGATGCAGTTTATGGAATCACACGTGTGATTCCTGTATCACAGACATCCTCTTCTAAAAGTCTTTTTGATGTTCAATATCAACTTCGTTTACATGATTTATATGATCTAACTTCAACCTCAATGATTTATTACAAAACCGTAATGTCTCATATCGCTTTACTTGATATGGAACTAAATGGTCCACAGATGTTTAGATTTAATCGTTTACAAAATAGATTAAATATAGATTTAAAATGGGGTGAGGATGTAAAGGTAGGAAACATTATTGTTTGCGAAGCGTATCGTGCTTTAGATCCAACTGAATTTTCAAGAGCATGGAATGAATCTTGGTTAAAGAAATATGTTACTGCGCTATTTAAAAAGCAATGGGCAACAAACATCAAAAAGTTTTCAGGAATTCAGCTTCCAGGTGGAGTCACTTTGGATGGCGATAAATTGTATGACGAAGCAGTAGGAGAAATTAAAGAGTTAGAAGACGAATTGCAAAATAAATCTGCTCCACTCGATTTCTTCCTAGGATAACATGACTACAACTAATGTTTATTTTTCTCATGGAACAAAAAATGAGCAGTATCTTGTAGAAGATCTGATCATCGAGTCTCTGCGCATTTATGGGCAAGAGGTTTATTATATTCCAAGAACTCTAGTTTCAAAAGATAACGTATTGGGCGAAGATCGCCTATCAGAATTTAAAAGTGCATTTCCTGTAGAAATGTATTTTGAAAACATAGACAACTTTGGTGGTCAAGGTGCGTTTATTCAGAAATTTGGTTTAATGATGGAACAGTCTGCAACCCTAGTAGTTGCGAGACGTCGCTGGGAACAATTTATTGGTCGTTATGGTGTAACCACTATTCCATCTCGTCCATGCGAGGGAGACTTAATTTATTTCCCATTATCAAAAGGATTGTTCGAAGTTAAGTTTGTTCAACACCAAGATCCATTCTATCAGCTTGGTAAACTGTATGTTTACAAATTACAAGTTGAATTGTTCCAATATAGTTCTGAACGTATTGATACTGGAGTTAAACCGATTGATGCATTTGAAACACTAAAAACATTTACAACTAACATTACTAGAACTGAATCTGGAAGTATTGTTAAAGTAAACATAACAAATCAAGGAACTGGATATACAACAATTCCAGATGTTATTGTTACAGGTGGTGGAGGTAAAGGTGCTAAATTGTCAGCAATTGTAACTAATAATAAAGTTACTGGCGTAAATATTATTGATGCTGGAACTGGATATAATTCAGCTCCAACTTTAACAATTTCTGGACCAACTGGAACAGGTGCCATAGCAACTGCTGTTGTTGAAGCAGATATTGATAAACCAGATTCATTCGGCGACAATAATACATTTAAAGAAGAAGCATCAGATATATTATTTTCTGAAACGAATCCATTTGGCGAGGTTCAATAATGTTAAGTGGAAGTGTATATTATCACGGAATTATTCGCAAAAGTATTGTAGCTTTTGGACGTTTGTTTAGCGACATTTATATCGATCGTAAACAAGGTGATTCTGTTACTGGAACAACTGTTCAAAGATTACAGGTTCCTCTGGCGTATGCTCCAAAGGAAAAATGGTTAGTTCGTATAGAACAAGATCCAGAATTATCAAACAATACATATACTACATTACCACGTATGTCTTTCGAGATTACTGGGTATACTTATGATTCGGTTAGAAAAATTAACCGTATGCAAAAAATTACATGTGGTTCAGGTTTGGAATCGATGAGTTATGTTTATACTCCTGTGCCATATAATATAGATATATCATTGTATGTGTTGACGAAAACCCAAGAAGATGGTTTACAAATTATTGAGCAGATTCTTCCAACATTTACACCTGAATATACGCTAGCAGTTAAAACTGTTCAGGATATGAATATTGTTTTAGATGTTCCTATCATTTTAAATAGCGTTTCTGTTCAAGATGATTATGATGGAGATTTTCAGACTCGTCGTTTTGTAACACATACTTTAAACTTTACATTAAAGACTAGCCTTTTTGGTCCTGTTTCTGGTCAAGGAGTTATTACTCAAGTTAATGCCAATGTTGGGCAAAATGAAGACTTCAGTAATCCGAACAGAGTCTACGTTGCAGAAGGAGATTCAGCGACTGCAACAGTTAGCCAGGAAAATTGGGAAGATAATTTCTAAAAATGGTTAAAATATATAATGCTAATGCGAACTTAAAAGCTGCTGGAGTAACAGTTCAATTCACTCCAGAGAATGTTCAAGAGTATTTAAAGTGTCGTGATGATCCAATTTATTTTATAGAGAACTACTGTCAGATTGTTTCTCTTGATAAGGGTTTAATTCCCTTTAAATTATACGATTGTCAAAAAGAAAAAGTTAAAGTTATTCATGAGAATCGCAGAGTGATTCTTATGGAAGGAAGACAGCAGGGTAAAACAACTACTTCCGCTGCATATATTTTGTGGTATACATTATTTCAAGATAACAAGACAGTTGCTATTCTTGCAAACAAAGCAACTGCTGCTCGAGAAGTTTTATCTCGTTATCAGTTAATGTATGAAGGATTACCACTCTGGTTGCAACAAGGTGTTACCACTTGGAATAAGGGTGACATTGAATTAGAAAATGGTAGTAAAGTATTTACTGCTGCAACATCTGCTTCTGGTATTCGTGGTAAATCTGTTAACTTACTGTACGTTGACGAAACTGCGATTATTCCAAATACAGTTGCCGAAGAATTCTTTACATCAGTTTACCCAACTATTTCTGCTGGTGAAACTACCAAGATTCTTTTAAGTTCTACACCACTCGGTTACAATCATTTCTGGAAGTTCTGGAATGATGCTGAGAAAGGTAGAAACGGATTTGTTCCATTATTCATTCCTTACTGGAAAATTCCAGGACGTGATGATAAATGGGCAGCTGAGCAAAAAGCCATGCTCGGCGAGTTAAAATATAACCAAGAAGTTTTATGTAAGTTCTTAGGTTCTAGTTTAACTTTAGTCAATGCTGATGTGATTGCAAAGATGTCTGTTGCAGTTCCTATATTCAGCAAAGATGGTTTAGATCTATATGAAAATCCGCAAGAAGGACATACTTATGTGTTGGTAGCGGATACAGCGAAAGGTGTTGGTGGAGATTATTCTGCTTTCACTATTGTCGATATCACGGAAGTTCCTTATAGACTTATCGGTAAATATCGAAGAAATGATATTAGTCCATTGATGTATCCTAGTGTAATTTATCACGTGGCTACTCAATTTAATCAAGCATTCGTTTTAGTTGAAATTAACTCTAGCGAACAGGTTCCATACATTTTACATCATGAATTAGAATATGAAAATTTAGTCTTTGTGAATAGAAGCACAGGGTTCCAAACTGTTACTGGTGGCTTTGGTGGCGGACAGACTCAATTAGGCGTAAATACAGATAAAAAGGTTAAAAGAACTGGTTGTCATAATTTCAAAGCGTTATTAGAGGAAAATAAGTTAATTATCGAAGACGCAGATATTATATCAGAAATTTCAACTTTTATTGAAAAACGCAATTCTTATGAAGCAGATGAGGGGTATCATGATGATATGGTTATGTCTTTGGTTCTGTTTTCTTGGCTAACTTCTACGAGTTATTTTAAAGACCTAAATAATGTAAACCTAAGACAAATTATGTATGAGAAAAAGATTAAAGCGATGGAAGAAGAACTTACCCCATTTGGCTTTTATGATAATGGGGATACAAGAGAGAAACCACTATTAAACTTTTGAAATTGCGGTTTCAATAAATAAATTAGTGCTTTCAAGTGCTCCTCGAAGCAAAACAGAATAACATGTAATAAGGAGAATTACAATGCCTTTTCAATTAAGTCCTGGCGTTGCAGTTGTAGAAAAAGACTTTACCTCTATTGTTCCAGCAGTTTCGACTTCTGCTGGTGCTTTTGCTGGAGTGTTCCAGTGGGGTCCAGTTTTACAACCTGTAACCATTTCTTCTGAAACCGAACTTGTTCGTCGTTTCGGAAAACCAAACGTAGATAGCTCTGCATCATTTTTTACAGCAGCAAACTTCTTATCTTACACTAATAACCTTTTGGTTGTTCGTGCAGATACAATCACTCATCGCAATGCTGTAGCTAACCCATCTGGTCTAGTTACTGCAATTCCTGTAACAGCTGCTGGTACTGGTTATACTGCTGTACCTACTGTTACTATCGGTGCACCACAAGTTGCTGATGGTTTTCAAGCTACTGCAGTAGCTGTTTTAGCTGGTAGAAATGTTACTGCTGCGACTGTTTCTGCTGGTGGTGCTGGTTATACTGGAACACCTACCGTTACGTTTACAGCACCAACAACTGTTGGTGGAACAGCAGCAACTGGAACAGTAGTTGTTTCTGGTGGAGTTGTCACTGGAATTACAGTTACCAATGGTGGTTCAGGATATACTACTGCACCAACAGCAATTATTAGTGGTACTGGTACTGGTGCAACAGTTGGAACAATTACATTGTCCACAACAACAATTGCAAGTATAACGATTACTAACAGTGGATCAGGATATACTACTGCACCTACAGTAACTATCACTGGTGGTGGTGGCTCTGGCGCAACTGCCAATTCAGTTGTTACAATTGGTGGCGTTAAAATTAATAACGAAGACGATTACTTAGTGACTTACGCTAATGGCGCAGGAACATTCGGTGAATTCGCTGCAAAGTATCCAGGAACTTTGGGTAACTCTCTACTAGTTTCTCTTGCAGATTCTTCAAGTTTTGCTACTTGGACATATAAAGCTGAATTTGATACTGCTCCAGGTACTTCTGATGCAGCAGCTTCAGTTGGTGGTTCAAACGATGAACTTCATGTAATCGTTATCGATGAAGATGGTTTATGGACTGGTGTTCCAGGAACTATTTTAGAAAAATTTGCTTATGTGTCAAAAGCAGGAGACGCTAAGAAATTTGATGGAACCAATAACTATTATAAAGACGTAATCAATTCTCGCTCACAGTATGTCTGGTGGATGGATCATCCAACTGGTTCAACTAACTGGGGCAACACTGTAGCAGGAACTACATTTGCTAATGCAGCAGCTGTATCTCGTTCTCTTGCTGGTGCTGTTGATAACTTAATTCCAACAGATGGTCAACGTATTGCAGCATGGAATCTTTTCTCTGATGATGCTACTTATGACATTTCATTAATCCCAGCTGGTAAAGCATCTACAACTGTTGCTAATGCTATTATTGCTATTGCAGAATCTAGAAAAGATTGCGTAGTATTCATCTCTCCACAAGATAATAATGGCGACATTATCAGCACATCAAACAGTGGTGATCAAGCTGTACAAAAAATTATTACTTACCGCAATGCATTAACTAGTACTTCTTACGCAGTTCTTGACTCTGGATACAAATATCAGTATGATCGTTATAACGATAAGTATCGTTATATTCCATTAAATGGTGACGTTGCTGGTCTATGCGCTCGCACTGATTACACAAATGATGCATGGTTCTCTCCAGGTGGTTTGAATCGTGGTCAAATCAAGAACGTAGTTAAGTTAGCAGTTTCTCTTGATAAAACAGATCGTGACAATTTATACAAGAATGGTATTAACCCTGTTGTTACATTCCCAGGAGATGGTACTGTTCTATTCGGCGATAAGACTCTATTGGCTAAACCATCTGCATTCGATCGCATCAACGTGCGTCGTTTGTTTATCGTTCTTGAGAAAGCAATTGCAACTGCTGCTAAGTATCAGTTGTTTGAATTCAACGATGGATTTACTCGTGCTCAATTTAAGAACTTAGTTGAGCCATTCCTACGTGATGTTCAAGGTCGTCGTGGTATTACTGACTTCGTTGTTAAGTGTGACGACTCTAACAATACTGGCGAAGTTATTGACCGTAACGAATTCGTTGCTGATATCTTTATTAAGCCAGCACGTTCAATTAACTTTATTACTCTTAACTTCGTTGCTGCTCGCTCTGGAATTAATTTCAGCGAGATCGGTGGCTAATTAGAGAATAAATAAAGAAAGAACAAAGGAGATTTAAATGGCAAATATTAGCGACTTCAAAGCGCAAATGATTGGTGGCGGTGCTCGCCCTAATCAATTCCGTGTTGAATTGGTCTTCCCAACTTACGTACCACTAGGTGTCGTAGCTGGTCAACGTGCTCAGTTCTTATGTAAGTCTGCTCAGTTACCAGCGTCCACTATCGAGAACATTCAAGTTCTTTATAAAGGTCGCCAAGTAAACTTTGCAGGTGAACGTAATTTCGCACCTTGGACTGTATCGATTTACAATGATACTACTTTCAATATCCGTAATGCTATGGAACAATGGCAATCTGGTATTCAAAGTTACAGTTCAACTGATGGTAGAACAAACCCACGTGACTATCAAGTAGATTTACAAGTTCATCAATTAGATCGTTCTGGCGCAATCATCAAGAGCTATAAGTTCGTTGATGCATTCCCAACAGTTATTGGTCCAATCGCATTAGATTTTGACCAACAAAATCAGATCGAACAATTTGATGTTGAGTTCCAATTCAATTACTTTACTTCTAATGCAACTGAGGGTGGTGGAATCAATCTTAATGTTTCCGTTGATACACCAATCGGTAGTTTCCCACTACCAATTTAACTTTATAATTAGGGTTTTTAATTATGCAAATTTTTGGATTTGAGATAAAACGCAAGCAGCCAGCAAACGAGATCGGAGCTGTAGTTACTCCGATCTCTGACGATGGTTCTACAGTCGTATCTACTTCAGCCACTTCCTATTATGGAATGGTTATGGATATGGATACGATCGTTAAAAATGAAAACGATCTTATTCGTCGCTACAGAGAAACTTCTCTATATGCTGATTGTGATGCTGCGATTGAAGATATTGTAAACGAAGCGATTATCGCTGAACCTGATGATCAAGCTGTAAAAATTAACTTAGATAAAGTTAAATTATCTGAGTCAATTAAAGGTAAAGTTAGAACAGAGTTTGACGAAGTTCTTCGTTTATTAAACTTTGATGACAAGGGTCATGATATTTTCCGTCAGTGGTATATTGATGGAAGAGTTTATTATAATATCTTATTAGATCCAAAACAACCTAAGTTAGGTATTCAAGAATTGCGTTATGTGGATCCTCGTAAGATTCGCAAGATTAAAAAAGTTGAAAAGAAGAGAACTCCGCAAGGAATTGATGTTGTAGTTAAGAATGAAGAGTTTTACCTGTACAATGATAAAGGTATTCAAGAGAATACTACACAGGGAATTAAACTCTCACTAGATTCAATTATCTACACTTCTTCAGGAATGGTAGATCAAAATACTGGTATGATGATGTCTTATTTGCACAAAGCAATTAAGCCAACGAACCAGTTAAAGATGATTGAAGATGCGGTAGTTATTTACCGTATATCACGTGCTCCAGAAAGACGTGTGTTTTACGTAGACGTTGGTAACTTACCAAAGTTAAAAGCTGAACAGTACGTAAACGATATTATGAACAAGTTTAGAAATAAAATTGTTTATGATGCCACTACTGGAGAAACTCGTGACGATCGTCGCCATCTATCAATGATGGAAGATTTCTGGATGCCACGTCGTGAAGGTGGTAAGGGTACTGAAATTACCACACTTCCAGGTGGACAAAATTTAGGAGATATTGCTGACATTCAATATTTCCAAACTAAATTATATCAAGCATTAAATGTTCCTTTATCAAGATTACAACCAGCCACTGGTTTCTCTCTTGGTAGAAGTACTGAGATTTCCCGTGACGAGATTAAGTTTAATAAATTTATTGCTCGTCTTCGTAAAAAGTTTTCTGGATTGTTTAGTGGTGCATTGCGTGTTCAATTAATTGCCAAAGGCATTATTCGTGATGAAGAATGGGATGTAATTGAACAGGCAATACAATATGATTATCAAGCAGATAATCATTTCACTGAATTAAAAGATAATGAGTTGTTGATGCAGAGAGTTACAACACTGCAACAAGTTGAGCCATACATTGGTCGTTTCTATTCTAGCACATGGATCCGTAAGAATCTATTGATGCAAACTGACGAAGAAATTGAAATTATGGATAAAGAAATGGCTGAAGATAAAGTTCAACAAATGCAGTTAGCCGATGAACAAGGTAGATTGGCTGCAGTAACTCAAGTTGCACAACAACAGCACTTAATGGATAATGGTCTTGGCGGAAACGAACAATCGCCTGACCAACAATAAAGGAGATATAGTATGAGTGATTCAGTTAGAGATTTAGTTGCAGCAATTGCTACAGGTAATGCAGTAGATACAGAACAAGCGTTTAACGCTACTATGGCTGAAAAGATTTCAGCGAAGTTAGATGATATGCGTGTTTCAGTTGCACAGAGTATGTTTAAAGCACAACAAGAAGAACCAGCCGTAGAGCAAGAAACCGAAGCTCCAGCTGAAACTGCAGAATAATGTACTATAAACAGTTTACAAAATCTATCTCTGGTGCGGATACCACTATCCGCTCTTATGGCCATTTAATACAAAGTATTGATGGTAATATTTTTGTAGACAAAGAACAAACGGATTTTGCAAGTTTAGAAGAAGCAAGAAAATATATTAAAAATAAACATTGCTCAGAAGCTATAGAAACAGAAATTATAGAAAACCAATACGAAGAGATTTCAGAAAACCGTATCGCCAATATTATTAAAGAACATCACGATATTAAAGTTACTGATACATTAATAGAATCATACCTCGAACTTGCTTCTTCGAAAATTTTTACAGTAGATCCTGTTGTTCAAGAAATTAGAAAACTTAATAAACTAGATTCTCTTATTGAGAATAAAGTGCATTATGAATTACAAGATGGTAGTATTGTTGCGATTGATGAACAAACGCAAGAACAACTAAATAATTTATTGGCAAATCATAAAGACGTTGTTGAGTATATGCGTGAAACGAAAGACAACTTCTTTAACGTAGTTAATAAGATTAAGGAATAAAGATATGGCAATGACATTTACAACTGTCAAAAATACTAATCAGGAGACTGTGATTCACTTTACATCTTCTGCAGCAGAGTCTGGCACCGTAACAATCGCTAATCTTACTGCTAGCACTCAAGCGAGAAATTCTGATAATCCAAAAGTAGATATCGTTAAATTTATGTGCACAGGAGAACTGGGTTCAAAAATTACTATTGCTAGAAATAGCAAACTAATTATTGCAACTGCTCCAGAAAATGACATGAATGTTGAATTTAATGCTTTGGGTATCCCAGTAAATAACGATGATACTTTTGACATCGTTGTAACTAATGGTGCTGCAAAAGATGTTACTGGTTGGTTAGTTCTTCGCAAACTTGCAGGTTGGTCTACTAAAGTTGAGCCAGCTACTTTTGGTTCTTATGACAATCCAGCAGCAGTAGGGAGCTAATAATGAAACTCATTAGAGAAGTTACAGAATCCGTTAAACTTCTTACCGAAGATAAACTCGGTAAGGGTAAACAATATTATATTGAAGGTGTTTTCCTTCAATCAGAATTAGTTAACCGTAATGGACGCAGTTATCCAGAATCAATTATGGATAAGGAAGTTGCAAGATATATGCAACAATGCGTTAAAGAAAATCGTGCCTATGGCGAACTTGGACATCCAGATTCTCCATCAATCAACTTAGATCGTGTATCACATTTGATCGTTGATTTGAAAAAAGAAGGTACTAACTATATCGGTAAAGCAAAGATTTTAGATACACCAATGGGTCAAATCGCCAAAGGTCTTTTAGATGGTGGCGCAAACTTAGGAGTATCTTCAAGAGCACTTGGTTCTCTACAAATGAACAAAGAGGGTGTTCAAGTGGTTCAGGATGACTTTATGCTGTCTACCGCAGCTGATATCGTTGCTGACCCATCTGCTCCAGATGCTTTCGTACGTGGTATTATGGAAAGTAGGGAGTGGGTATTCGTTGATGGAAAGTTTGTGGAAAAGCAGATTGATGAAGTAAGAGCTATTATTAAGAAGACTTCATCTCGCAATCTAGAGGAAGCCAAACTACGTGCTTTCCAGAATTTTCTGACTAAAATCAGATAAATAATAAATAATTACATAGAACTATCCAGTTAGGAGAAAACGATGTCAATCGAACAAAAAATCGCTGAAATTCTTGCTGAGTCAAAAGCTGCTGCTCTCGAGCAACAAGTTGCTGACACTCAAGAAGAAAATCTAGTAGAAGAAGAAGTTGAGGCAGTTGCTGAAGAAGCAGTTAAGCCAACTACTCCTCCTGCCAATCCAGACAACGCTAGAAATAACGTTGACACTGAAAAGGCTGCAGAGGGTGGTACTTCTAAAACTAAAAACAAAGTAAACCAAGATGAAGAAGCTGCTGAAGCTAGCAACCTTCCAATCAAAGGTGTAAAAGAAGATATTGATGCTCTTATGAATGGTGAAGAACTCTCTGAAGAGTTCCGTGCTAAAGCAACTACCATTTATGAAGCAGCAGTTACAACTCGTGTTAAAGCAGAAGTAGCACGAATTGAAGAAGAATACGCAGCTAAACTTGAAGAAGAAGCTGCAGAGATTGCAGAGGGTCTTGTTGAAAAAGTTGATGGATATCTCGACTACGTTGTCGAGCAGTGGATTGCACAGAATGAATTAGCCCTTGAGCATGGTATGAAGTCCGAAATCCTTGAAGGATTTGTTGCTGGACTTAAAGGTCTTTTCGAAGAACACTATATCGACATTCCAGAAGAAAAGTTCGATGTACTAGGTTCAATGGAAAGTAAAGTTGAAGAACTCGAAGCAAAGTTAAACGAGCAAGTTGCTACTAACGTTGAATTGAATAAAACAATCGGCGAATTGAAGCGTAACGAAATCGTTGAAACTGCATGCGAAGGTTTGACTGATACTGAAGTAGAAAAACTGAAAGGTCTAGCTGAAGAACTTTCTTATGAAGACTCTGATACTTTTAAATCAAAAGTACAAACAATTCGTGAGAATTATTTCACTACCAAGCAACAAGCGGAAGTAACATCCGTGGTAACTGATGAGCCAGTGGAAACTTTGACTGAGGAAAAGAAAATCGATCCTACAATGGCAAAGTATCTATCCGCACTCAACTATCGCAAGTAATCAATTTCAAAAAAGGAAAATAAAATGAATCGTCAAGATTTACTTAAAAAATGGGCACCGATTCTAGAATCAGAATCTGCTCCAAAAATTACTGACAACTATCGTAAAGAAGTTACAGCTGTTCTATTAGAGAACCAAGAGCGTGAAATGGCTAAGCAGTCTGAAGCTCTTTTCGAAGCAGCTCCAGCAAACGCTGGTGGTGCTGGTATCGCTTTAGGTGGTGCTGGTACTAATGCTCAGATGGCTGGTTACGATCCAGTATTGATCGCTCTAGTACGTCGTGCAGCTCCACAGCTTATCGCTTATGATATCGCTGGTGTTCAGCCAATGACTCAACCAACTGGCTTGATCTTCGCAATGAAGTCACGCTATACTTCACAGAACGGCACTGAGGCTCTATTCAACGAAGCTGATACAGACTTCGCTGGTACTGGTACTCACGCTGGTTCTAACCCAGTTTCTGGTACTTATACTACTGGTACTGGTATCACTACTGCTAACGCAGAAGATCTAGGTGGCGCAACTACTTTCAATCAGATGGCTTTCTCAATCGAGAAGACAACTGTAACTGCACAAACTCGTGCTTTGAAAGCAGAATACACTGTTGAACTTGCACAAGACTTGAAAGCAGTTCATGGTCTTGATGCTGAAGGCGAATTGAGCAACATTCTTTCTTCAGAAATCCAAGCTGAAATTAACCGTGAAGTTGTACGTACTGTTTACGCTGCTGCTAAAGTTGGCGCAGAAGTTAACACTGCAACTGCTGGTACTTTCGACATGGACGTTGACTCAAATGGTCGTTGGTCTGTTGAGAAGTTCAAAGGTTTAATGTTCCAAATCGAACGTGAAGCCAATGCTATTGCTCAGACTACTCGTCGTGGTCGTGGTAACTTCATCATCTGCTCAAGCGATGTTGCATCTGCTTTAGCGATGGCTGGTGTTCTTGACTATGCTCCAGCATTAAACAATAACTTGAATGTTGATGAATCTTCAACTACATTCGCTGGTGTATTGAATGGTAAGTATAAAGTTTATGTTGATCCATATTCTGCTAACCAGTCAACTAGCCAATTCTTCGTTGTTGGTTACAAAGGTTCTTCAGCGTTTGACGCTGGCTTGTTCTATTGCCCATACGTTCCATTACAGATGGTTCGTGCAGTTGACCCAAGCACTTTCCAACCTAAGATTGGTTTCAAGACACGTTATGGTATGGTTGCAAACCCATTCACTAGCTTGTCCTCTGGCACTAACATCTACTACCGTAAGGTAGCAGTCACTAACTTGATGTAATAGTTAGAAACCTACGTAAGATAGGTACTTGAAAGGGGAGCTTCGGCTCCCTTTTTTTATTATAAATATTAACATGAAGATACTAAAGAGTAAACATGAATAATACAATTTCCTGCCCTATCCCAGAAAACATTTCTCCATTATCACCTAATGGTTTTATGTTTGCTGTTCAAAAATTACCGCAGATAAATTTTTTCTGCCAGCAAGTTAATCTTCCTGGTATTACACTTGGTGCACCTGAGTTCGGTAACCCATTTAACGTGGCACCAATTCCAGGTGATACATTGACGTATGATACTTTGGATGTGCAATTTTTAGTTGATGAAAATATGGAAAACTATAGAGCCATCTATAATTGGGTAGTCGCTCTTGGATTCCCAGAAACTTATCAACAATATTTAAATTTTGTAAACTCAAACGATCTAAACCAAACATCTGAACTTGCAAAGAATTATTCTGATGCATCGCTCGTTATATTGGGTTCTAACAATAAACCTGTACAATCAATTCAATTCCATGATGCTTTCCCTGTAAGCATCTCTTCTCTTACATTTCAATCAACAAACCAAGATGTGCAATACCTAGTGGGTAATGCAACATTCAGATACGGATACTACAAGTTCGCTTGACAATAATTGGCAATTGTAGTATAATTAAATTATGACTAATTGAGGATATTATGACTCTAGATGAATTGCAAACTATGTGGGAAAACGATTGCCAGATTGATGATAACTTTCTTGGCGAAAATTCCACTGCCACACCAAAGTTACATGCTAAGTATGTTAAACTTCTGGTAAACACAAAACTCAAGCATACCAAAATACAAGCAGATTACGCATTGTTACGTAAGAATAAATTTCGTCATTACCGTGGCGAACTCTCACGTGATGAACTAACTAATCTTGGTTGGGAACAATGGCAGGGTGTTAAGCCACTCAAAAATGAAATGGATGAATTCCTGCAAGGTGATAGTGAGTTAGTAACTTTAAAAATTAAAATTGATTATCTTGAAACAATGATTTATTTTTTGGAATCAGTCCTCGGACAAATTAAAGCACGTGACTGGCAGATTAAAACTGCGGTTGAGTGGAAGAAGTTTTTAGCAGGGTTTTAATGATAACCATAGAGAAACTAGATGAAGTCTACATGCGTGTCTTCGGCGATCCAAGTATCGAGCAAGAACTATGTGACTTCTTTACTTACGAATATCCAGGTGCCAGATTTACTCCTCAATATCGAGCGAGATTATGGGATGGTAAAGTTCGTCTTTATGACCAAGTAAGAAAAACTCTTTACATTGGTTTATTGAATTATGTTGAGCAGTTTTGTGAACGAAACGATTATCAGCTTACATACAAATCTGAAATAACAACTACCAACGATATAACTGCAGAAGAAATATATTCCTATGCTAAATCATTGACTCCCTATGGTCGTGGTAAACCTATTGAGATTCGTGATTATCAAGTTGAAGCAGTAAAGACTGCACTTGATAGAGAACGCACTCTACTCATTTCCCCAACAGCTTCAGGTAAATCGTTCATCATTTATACAGCCATGCGCTGGCACGTTGAGCGTAGTCGCAAATGTATTATTATTGTTCCAACTACATCATTAGTTGAACAGTTGTATGCTGACTTTGAAGATTATTCAACAGCCAACGAATGGAAAGTTTCAGAACATTGTCAAAAACTTTATAGTGGCTTCAGTAAAGATTTCACTAAAGATGTTTTAATTACAACTTGGCAATCTGTATATCTACAACCAAAAGCATGGTTCCGTCAATTCAATGTTATCTTCGGCGATGAAGCACACCAGTTTAAAGCAAAGTCTTTAACTACTGTAATGGAAAAGATGGATAACATACGTTATCGCATCGGTACTACAGGAACTCTTGATAATAAAAAAATTCATCGTTTAGTTCTTGAAGGTATGTTTGGTCCAGTGCATAGAGTTACCACGACTAAAGCGTTGATGGAGACGGAAAGACTTGCCCAACTAAATATTACTTGTCTGGTTCTAAAATATAATGAAGAAATACGTAAGGCAAGAAAAAATAATACTTACCAAGAAGAGATGGATTGGCTAGTCGCCAACGAACAGCGTAATAAGTTTATACGCAATTTAGCAGTAAAATCTCGTGGTAATACTTTGGTGCTTTTTCAGTATGTTGAAAAACACGGACAGGTTCTTTTTGATATGATTAAAGATAAAGTTCATTCAGAAAGAAAAGTATTTTTCGTGCATGGTGGAGTTGATACTGCAGACAGAGAATCTATTCGCCATATTACAGAGGGCGAAGATGATGCTATTATTATTGCATCGTTTGGAACTTTCTCTACTGGAATTAATATTCCATCAATTGAAAATATTATTTTTGCATCACCATCAAAATCTAAAATTAGAAACCTGCAAAGTATTGGTCGTGGGTTGCGATTGAAAGATGGAAAAGATGCTTGTAATCTTTACGATTTAGCTGATGACTTACATTGGAAATCTTGGAAAAACCATACATTAAATCATGCTGCAGAAAGATATAAAACTTATGCAGAAGAACAATTTGATGTTAAACTAGTAGAGGTAAATTTATGCTAATGGGTAACGAGCATTTTGTAATCATTAAACTTGTTTCTGGTGAACAAGTTATGGCTGTGCTCGAGAAAGAAACAGACGAAAATATTCAAGTCTCTTCACCATTACTATTGCGTTTATTTCCTATCATTGGTGCAGAGCAAGGTTCTGAACATGTAACAGCAACCCCATACTGCAAGTTCGCTGAAGACTCAAATCTCACTCTCAACAAAAGAAATATTCTTTTCGTCAAAAATCTCCACAGTATGCTGATCCCGCATTATATCAGATTAGCATCTGAAGCAGAGGAAACTGTTCCAATCAAACAAAAGCAAGATGGTAGTGTAAGAAAATTAGAATGGGAAGATGAAGAACTACAGCAAGAAGTTGCTGAACTGAGCAATGAAGAAATTCAGAAGAGAATCAAATTATTGGAAGCTATCGCTCAGAAGGAAGAGGAAGAAGTCAGAACATTTATCGAAGGTAACGACACAATTCATTGATCCTTTCTTTCAAACCCAACACCGTAAGTTTACATGGTTTCAAAATAAATGTAAAATAATTTTTATACTTGCAGAAGTTGCAATGAAATAAAACTTTACATTTATCGCAATTTGTAGTATACTTTATATTATTGAATGATGTTAATAGGAGATTTTTACTTGTGGCAAACTACATAAACAACGCTGACTTCTTAGCAGCAATTAAAGAATATAAGAAAAGCGTAAAGGAAGCGGAAGAGCAAGGTTTACCTAAACCAATCATTCCAAATTATCTTGGTGAGTGCATCCTTAAAATTGCAACCCATTTATCATATAAACCAAACTTTATTAATTACACTTACAAAGATGATATGATTCTTGATGGTATCGAGAACTGTATCAATTACTTTGATAATTTTGATCCATCCAAATCTAGCAACCCATTCGCATATTTCACACAAATAATTTATTTCGCTTTCTTACGTCGTATCGGTAAGGAAAAGAAACACTCATATATTAAAAACAAATTGATTCAAGATATGGCTTTTGACGCATTTGAATTACAAGAGCAAGATGAAGATGGACATTTTCAAAATGCATATCTTGACTTTATGCAACAGAATGGTAGCTTTGATGATTCATTCATTGAAAAGAAAAAAGCTGCCAAGGCTAAAAAGAAAAAACAAACACTCGATGACTTTATAGATTATGACAACAATGAGCAGCAGTTATAAAGATCTTTCTGATTACATTAGAAGTTTAACTGAAGGTAGAAATAGTGTTGCTAATGTAGTAAGAAGACTTCGTTCTAGAAAAACTAGACGCAGGAAAACAGGTAGAAAATTCCTTAGGGGGTTTACTTGGGATTCTTATGACAATATGTTTAATTTGAAAGAAATTATGAATACAACTGATAATAAAATTTTCCTTGGAGTTTCTGATGTTGATGACTTAATCACATCTGAAATTTTTAAACGTCGTGCCGATGGTGGTGTTTCAACTGTTCATCGCCACACTTCAGTTTTATGTAATCGTTCTCAATGGCAACAATGGTCTGAAGAAAGATTTGAAGATTGGTTGTTTGTTCAATCATCTCCATCTTCAGGTTTTATTGTTGAGAATGGTACCAACAACTTTATTAAATTTGATGTTAATAGTAACACTACCGATGTACGTGCTTATGGTGATGTAAGTTTTGCAGAAGGTGTTGTTACTATGGTTGAAGAAACCTTCGATCAAATTACTTGCCATATTGAGTGGGTATATGGTAGTGATGGACAATCTGTGAATGTTCCATTGAATCGTGATCGTCTACCTGTTGCAGAGATGTATCCTTTCCTTAAAGGGGAAAGTCTTGAGAGCTATTATGATCGTTATATGAAGTCGTCAGCAAATATTCTTTTGCTAATTGGTCCACCTGGAACTGGTAAGACAACTTTTATTCGTGGTCTACTTTCTCACACAAACTCTTCCGCAATCGTTTCTTATGATGCAAACATTCTTGATAAGGATGGGTTCTTTGCACACTTCATTGAATCTGATGAGAGCGTGATGGTACTTGAAGATAGTGATGCTTTCTTGGCACCAAGAACTGAAGGTAACACAATGATGCATCGTTTCCTTAACGTAGGTGATGGTCTTGTAACTACCAAAGGTAAGAAGATGATTTTCTCTACAAACTTACCTAGTGTGCGTGATATTGATAGTGCTTTAACTCGTCCAGGAAGATGTTTTGACATCGTTACCTTTGATGCATTAAATGATAAAGAAGCAAAGAAATTAGCAGATAAACTTGAAGTAACACTTCCTGCAGTTAAAGATTCTTATTCTATTGCTGAAGTGTTTAATGAACAACAACATAAACCAAAGGAAAGAAAGGTAGGGTTCGTCTGATGTATGAAGTCAAATTAACTTTAGATAGTGGTGAAGAACTTACACGTAAGTTTGAGACATTTGAATTAATGCTTTCCTTTGTAGTTGAAAACGAAAAAGAAACTACTACTATGGAAATAATTACCAATGGTGTAAAATGCGAGTAGCAATAATTACTGACCAACACTTCGGTGCTAGAAATGATAGTATAGCATTCTTAGACTTCTTTCAAAAATTTTATGATAACACTTTCTTTCCTAGTCTTGATGCAGCTGGTATTAATAATGTTCTTATTCTTGGCGATACTTTTGATAGGCGTAAATACGTCAACTTTTATGCTTTGGATCGAGCAAAGAAAATGTTCTTCGATAAGTTGGCTGAGCGTAATATTAGTGTGTATATGCTCGCTGGCAATCATGATACATATTACAAAAACACCAATGATGTAAACTCACCTGACTTGCTGTTACGTGAGTATAGTAATATAACTGTTATTGATGAACCACAAACTATTTACGTTGGTGGTAATCCAATTTGTATGATGCCATGGATTTGTCCTGACAATTATCAAGAATCACTCGATCAATTAAAGCAAACGCAAGCAGAACTCTGTATGGGTCATTTTGAAATTGCTGGCTTTGCGATGTATAAGGGAATGCAATCTCATGAAGGATTGGAAACAAGTTTGTTTGATAAGTTTGACCTCGTTTTTAGTGGGCATTATCATCACCGCAGTGGTAATGGTCACATTCATTACCTCGGTAATCCCTATGAACTTACTTGGCAAGATTATAATGATCCAAGAGGATTCCATTTGTTCTGCCTTGATAGTAGAGAACTCGAGTTTATCCCAAATCCTTATACAATGTTCACCAGAGTTGAGTACTCCGACAAAGGATGTGACCCCATCGACCTCGACTCTATCGATCTAGCTGATAAATTTGTTAAGTTAATTGTTGTCAATAAAACAGACTTTTATAAGTTTGACAAATTTATTCAAAAGTTGTATAATAAAGGTTGTCATGAAATCAAAATTATTGAGGACATGTCTGAGTTTGAAGACGGAGAGATTGACGAAGAAATCAATCTTGAAGATACAGTAAGTGTTTTATCTAATTACATTGATAGTGTTGAAACTGATGTTGATAAAGAACAAGTTAAAACATTTATGAAAACATTATATACGGAAGCCATTAACATAGAGGTGGTATAATGCAACAGTTAGAGATTCAATATTTCTTTCCACTTACAGAACAGATTCCACTTGATTTGGATTATACTGATTGTATCAAACCTAAAGTGTGGACTACCATTAGCGATGGTACTTTATCTTTTATGGCTCATGGTGTTACAAGCTGGGCTACTGTATCTACCAATATTGGTAATCCCTCCTTTACAATTAATGTTGACCAGACCCCAATTACTATTGTGTCTAAGACGAAACCTAACTTTATAAAGCAGTTCATTTATAAATCGTTGGGTATGAAATGGAAGAGTGAATGATTGTATTTAAAAGTGTAGAGTGGAAGAATTTTCTTTCCACAGGTAACGCAGCGAACAAAGTATTACTGGATAAATCCCCAACCACATTAATCATTGGTAAGAATGGTGAAGGAAAAAGCACAATCTTAGATGCATTGTGCTTTTCATTGTTTGGTAAACCATTCCGTAACATTAATAAGAATCAGTTGATTAATAGTATCAATGGTAAGAACTGTCTAGTTACTATTGAGTTTAATATTGGTCTAGCCGAATATAAAATTATTCGTGGTATTAAACCAAACATCTTTGAGATCTGGCAAAATGGTGTAATGATAAATCAAGATGCTGCGTCACGTGATTATCAGAAAAGTCTTGAGCAACAGATTCTCAAATTAAATTACAAAACATTCACACAGGTAGTTATTCTAGGATCAGCATCATTCGTTCCATTTATGCAGCTACCATCTGGTCAACGTAGGGAAGTTATTGAAGACATTCTTGATATTCGCATTTTCTCTACAATGAATACATTATTGAAAGAAAAAGCACAGGAGACCAAAGATGCTATCATTAAGATTGAATCGGAGATCGCAAACGCTAAGACGAAAGTTGAAAGCCAAACGAATATTATCAAAACTATTAGTGATGCAAAAACGGAAACGATTAAAAATTTCCAAGCCAAAGTCGAATCCCACACTGCAGAAATTGCTAGAATCCAGTCGGAGATTGATGTCATTGTCGGAGAAATTACAACACTTAAAGGGAAGATCGTTGAGAAGGATGCGATCAACCAAGAGTTTGAAAAAGCCAAATCAATCAAATCAAAGTTGCTCCAGAAAGTCGAAACTTGCGAACACCACACAGAGTTTTTTAATGAACATGATGTATGTCCGTCGTGTAACCAAGATATCGCAGAGGAATACAAAGAGAGCATTGTCAAAGATCTTAATGCGAAACTGTTGGACAACAACTCAAAGATTGATGAACTCGACACGATCCTCTCTGGACTTAATGAGAAACTCAAACAAATTAATGAAGTGGCAGAAGCGATTACCGACAAGAACATTGAGTTATCTACAAGAAACAGTACGATCACCTTACTCAATAAACAAATCGGTGAACTTCAAGTTGAGATTGAAGGGTCTAAATCTGACACAACTAACATCGATGAAGAGAAAGCCAAATTAAAGCAACTCGCAACTGATGCTATTGTTAAGATTAATACCAAGACCACTTTACAAGAACAACGTAACATCGAGGAAGTTGCTTCTGCTTTGTTGAAAGACACTGGTATTAAGACAGCCATTATTCGTGAGTATCTTCCTACCATGAATAAACTCATCAATAAGTATTTGAATTCAATGGATACTTACATTCACTTTGAACTTGATGAAGCATTTAATGAAGTTATTAAATCTCGTTATCGTGATGAGTTTACTTACGCAAGTTTTTCTGAGGGTGAGAAGATGCGTATTGACTTAGCCATCCTATTCACTTGGCGACAGATTGCAAAGATGAAGAACTCAGTGAATACAAACTTGTTATTACTTGATGAGATTTTTGATTCTTCATTGGATACTGCAGGAACTGATTACTTCCTTAATCTGATGAACCAGTTTGGTGAAAAGTCAAATATCTTTGTTATCTCGCATAAAGGCGATCAACTCTTCGAAAAATTCCGTAGCGTTATTAAATTTGAAAAGAGGAACGATTTTAGTGTTATCGTATAATGGAATTTTGGCAACAAATTATTCCAAAACTTATCAGCATGATTCTATCATGGTTGGATCAAGGTAATTTGCGCAATAGAGTTTATGAGCAGAAAGATAGAATTGAAATTTTAGAAACTGCATTGGATGATATTGGGCGAATGAACAAAGATCCTCTTATTGCAAAAATTGTTGAAAACACTCTGAAACGCTAAACCCCTACGTCCTGTAGGGTTATTTTTTCCATTAAAATCAACGACTTACGATAGTGCTTTACAAATAATCAAAACTCGGGCATAATTCTACTATAGAATGGAGAAAATTATGCAAAATCAGTGGAGTAGTTTTGACGACTTTGAATTAGCCAGTCTTTGTCATAAGTATGACATTGGCAACGTGTGTGAGTTTGAACACATCCTACCGATAAAGTTGTCTAATCGTGATGTGGTTGAGCAAGCATTGACTGAGTTTGAATTTGATATGGCATTCGGAGAATAAATTATGGAAATTAAATCTAGCGATCTATCCGCAAGACTTCTTGCAACTGAGAATCTCTCAGTGGTTCGTGCAAGAACTCGCACTGCATCTTTCGACATCAAGAGTCGTGTGTTGACTCTTCCTATGTGGAAAGAAATGTCCCCAGAAATTGAAGATATGTTGATTGGTCATGAAGTTGGTCACGCACTATACACGACTGACGCATATATGAAACCCATCGAAGATAACCCAAAAATCCGTGGTTATTTAAACGTCATCGAAGACGTGCGTATCGAGAAACTAATCAAACGTAAATATCCAGGTCTACGTAAACGTATGAGTGATGGATATAAACAACTCAACGATCGTGACTTCTTTGGTGTTGGTCAGGTTCAATCAATGAACGATTTGTTGCTCATCGACAAGATTAATCTTTACTTTAAAGCAGGTGCATTCTGTGGTGTTAAATTCACACCTGAAGAAAAGAGTTTTGTAGAACGTGCTGAACGCACCGAAACCATTGACGATGTCATTGCTTTAGCAACTGACGTATATGAATTTTCCAAGAAACAAATTGAAGATCGTAAACAGCAAGCCATCGAAATGGGCGATCCTGAAGATGACGATGGTGATTCTGAATATGATGAAGATCCTATTGAGGGAGATTTTGACATCAACTATGACGAAGAGTTTGATGAAGAAGAACTCGATGATATGGAGAAATTGGATAAACCAATCCAGAATTCAAAATCGTCCCAGCAAAACGATGAGCAGTCCAATGAACAAGATGATCTTGAGTCAAAGACTGAACGCAACTTTGCCAATAAACTAAGCGAACTCGCTGACGAAAGTACTGAGTATAACTACTGGAAGTTTGACAGTGAATATATGGACGAAGTTGTTGTTCCATTCAAGAAAATTCTTTCAGAAACAAAATCACCAGAGCAGTGGCTTGAGCCGAGTGATGAGAATCCACAACGAAGATATAATTATTGGAGCGAAGAAGATATCTCCAATATGGAAAATAAACAGAAGAAAGATTTTGAACAATTCAAAGTTGATTCTAGTCGTGCAGTGAATTATCTTGTCAAAGAGTTTGAGATGCGTAAGAGTGCTACTCTTTACAAACGTGCTCAAGTTTCCAAGATTGGTTCTTTGGACATGAAGAAAGTTTATGCATATAAACTCAAAGATGATATCTTCAAACGTGTGACTACATTACCTGAGGGTAAAAACCATGGTATGATTATGTTGGTTGATTGGTCTGGTTCTATGTGTGATGTATTGCAAGATACTATCAAACAAGTTATTAACTTGGCTATGTTTTGTAATCGTGTTCAAATTCCATATCGTGTATATGCTTTTACTACAGCATATTTCGATTACAATCGTGAACTTGCATATACCTCAGATGAAGAACGTGCAAAAAGACACCAATATGAACGTGAATTCAATCAAGCAAAACTAGCGAAAGCTGAACACGAGAAACTAATTGGTAGTGCATCTAACCCATTTAATCTTCTTGAATTGTTTAGCAACAAGATGACTACCAGTGAATTTAATTCTATGTCACGTCGTTTGCTGCATTGGAAGTTTCAGTGGAACAAGGGTTATGAAACCAGTGGCACTCCATTAAATGAAGCATTGGTATGGTGCTACAACAACATCGGTTCGTTTGTTAAAAACAACAATATCGAGAAGATGACTTTCATCACTCTCACCGATGGCGAAGGACATTCTTTGAGTGCTGTTGGTCATCATCGTGGTCTTGATGATACTCGGACTGAAATTATTGGTTCTGAATACAAACGTATCAAACAGAAGCATTATATCCGTGATGAGATTACACAAAAGACTTATGAGATTACTAGGTATGGTAATCAACAAACCAGAACATTGTTGCAGATGATGAAAGATCGTTATGAAATTGCAGTACTAGGTTTTCATATCTGTCAAAATAATCGTCGTGACTTACGTTGCGCAATCGGTGCTAATCTTCCAGAATTTAGGGGTAGTGAGTATTTCCTAATTGATGAGTGGAGGAAAGATTTCCGTAGCAAGGGTTTTGCGTCAATCAAGAATACAGGTCGTGATGACTTGTTCCTGATTCCTCAATCATCAACTAAGATTCAAGAGGGTGAGTTGGATGTTAATCCAGACGCTAATGCTAAGTCTATTGCAAAGAACTTTGGTAAGTACTTGAATACCAAGAAAACTAGCCGAGTCCTTCTGAACAACTTTATTGGCTATGTGGCATAACCCTACGGATTGTAGGGTCTTGCAAACCCTCTGGAATAGAGGGTTAAAATAATGCTTTACAATAATTCAAAAATGGCGTATAATTATTGTATAGAGTGAAAGGATTGTTATGAATTTCTTTGTTATTGATACTGTGAATAAAATTGTTGTTTCTGAGGGTTTCGCTAATTTTGGTTTAGCTTATGATTACCTTCGGTCTGTTGTGTTACCTGCTGATTATCCTGATGGTGGGGTTCTTGAAATTTGGTCTGGTCTGTGAAATTGTTTTTTTATTATGAAAGTGAGTGAATGATGGCAAAAATTACTGAGCAACAAAAAGCATTCTTCGAAGATAAACTCTTTGAAATGTTCCCTGACGTTAAAACCAGTGGCACTGTGACACGCAAGCAATTGCTGGAAGTTCGTACTAAGAACAAAATTGATTATCATCCTTTGTGGCTAATGCAAGATGTTGTTGGTCGTGGGTTGTATTCAATCAATGGTGGTAAACCTGCTACTGCTGTAGTTGGGAATACTGTTATCAAAACTAAATCTGAACCTGTAGAGTCTTTCGTGGTTGATTATACAAATACTGAATCGTTGATTCCTAAGAAGGACAATAACTTCGTTCCCTTTGGTAGCTACTCAGACTTGGAAGTTATTATCAAGTCAGCAATTTTCTACCCTGCATATATCAGTGGTCCGACTGGTAATGGTAAGTCTACCATGGTTGAACAGATTTGTGCCAAATACAAACGTCCATTGATTCGTGTTAACCTTAACATGATGACTGATGAAGAACAACTCATCGGTACCAAAACTCTTGAAAATGGTAACGTGGAAATTGTCGAGGGTCCAGTTCTTATCGCTATGCGTACTGGCACTCTATTATTGCTTGACGAAATTGATGCTGGTTCAGCCAATACTCTATTGTGCTTGCAACCGATTCTTGAGGGTAAACCATATTACTTCAAACTCAAAAATGAAATGATTGTCCCTGCACCTGGATTCAATGTTATTGCAACTGCGAACACTAAGGGTAAGGGTAGTGACGATGGTCGTTACATCGGTACTAACGTACTCAACGAAGCATTCTTGGAGCGATTCGCTGTTACCTTTGAACAGGAATATCCAGCAGCAAAAGTTGAGATTAAGATTATCAAGAATCTCATGGAAACTTATTCGTGTATTGACGAAGAGTTTGCAGAGACCCTTGTGAAGTGGGCAGATGCAATCCGTCGCACTTTCGAGGATGGTGGTGTGGATGAAACAATTACGACTCGTCGTATGATCCATATCGTTCGTGCATTTGCAATCTTCAAGAACAGGGAGAAAGCAGTCCAACTTTGTTGCAATCGTTTCGATGCTGCAACGAAAGCTGCATTCATTGACTTGTATGATAAAGTTGCAAACCCTCAACCCGAACCTGTAGTGGAAGCACCTGTTGTGCAAGAACCTACTCAGGAAGTTCCATTTTAATTTGACAATTAATAGGAATTAGGGTATAATTACATTTGTAAGTTGATTATTAATCTTTGAAAAGGAATTTATTATGAAAAATTTTGCTGACCTCTCTAAAGCACAAAAAGCATTTTGTGTCCGTATTTTGGATGTATGTCCTCAGTACAAGAATCAAAAAGATCTTACTTGGAAAGAACTACTTGCTGGTTACTTCCTGTTGAAAGAACAACGTGATTCTACTGGCGAGAAATTGGGTTTCCCAATGTGGCTTCAGAAAACTAACATCGTTGGACGTGGTACTTACCAAATGCCATGGCCATCTGACAAAGAGTTGTCTGACTTCGTCGCTGCTAAATCTGCTCCCAAAGCAGTTAAAGTGAAACAACCTAAAGCCATTAAAGTTAAGACTCCTAAAGCAGTTGCCCCAAAGAAAACTCGTCTTGAGAAACTGGTTGATGAGTCCGCTGTTCACGATGCTGATGTTGAAGACTTCAACGCAATCCTTCGTGAGAATGGTATCGAAGTTTAATTTTATAGTCGAGCGAGAGACTGCCATCACTTTGCTCGATCTTTTTTTTGATGGCGTTAATTATGGAGATATTTTATAATGTCTAAACAAGATCTACTTTTGAAACATTTGAAAAACGGTAAGGTATTCACTGCCAAGCAGATTTCTGCATCTTTCGGCATTGCTCACCCAGCTTCTACTATTCGTAACTTGCGTGAGCAAGGTTATTGCGTATACGCAAACGATGCAGTTGTGAATGGTACTAAAGTTGTTAAGTATCGTATCGGTTCACCAACTCGTAGCATGGTAGCACTCGCTGCAGCAGTTCGTGGTGCCAATGCATTCACACGTGGTTAATTAAAGAATTCGGTTGCTGTGTCTACGGTTAAGTCCGTCACCACCGAAAGGCGATAGGGTTGTTGCGATCCTGTGGATGCCTAAAATTCCACGAAACGAAGCAGTCGACATTTGCTGGTTTGAGACTATAAAATGATAAACCAGCACTAATTATTTTGTAGTGGAGAAACAATGGCAACTAAAGACGAAATTAAAAAATCCCAGAACGCCACTACAGGTGGTCGTAAATTTGATGGTGGCAAACTACAATATGGTTTGCTACCTCCACTTGCATTGAAAGCAACTGTAGAAATTCTAACATTTGGGGCGGAGAAATACGAACCAGATAATTGGAAGCATGTTCCAGATTCTAAACGCAGATACTTTGATGCAATGCAAAGACATCTGTGGGCATGGAAAGAGGGAGAGCAAAACGACCCCGAAACTGGAAAGAATCACCTAGCACACGCAATGTGTTGCTTAATGTTCTTGCACGAACACGATGTGAAGTATTCTAAAGATGAAAAATAATTTTACTTTTAATCAATTTGAAAGTAAAATAAGAATACATAGTTATGTTAATTTGAATAGGAGAAGTAAATGAAGTTATCAAAAGAAACAGTTGCAGTAATTAAAAACTTTGCTGGTATTAACAGCAATCTGTTGTTAAAGCAAGGTAATAAACTTGCAACCATCTCATCACAGAAAAATGTGATGGCTGACACTACAGTGGCAGAAACATTCCCAGACTTTGGTATCTACGATCTCAATGAGTTCTTGGGTGCGATGTCTTTGTTCGAAGATCCTGAACTTGAGTTCGGTGAGAAGTTCGTTACAATCAAACAAGGTAAGAGCACGATTAAATACTTCGCTGCATCACCTGAAGTGTTGACTGCTCCACAGAAAGCAATCACATTCCCTGACGCAGAAGTAAACTTCAAACTTACTGCTACTCAGTTGGATATGCTCCGTAAGACTGCTGGTGTTCTTCGCAGCGAAGACTTATCAATTATCGGTGATGGCTCAACTATCATTGCTGTTGTTGGTGACAAGAAGAATGCTACTGCCAATAGTTTTAATGAAACTGTTGGAACGACCAACAAAACTTTCAAAGCAAACTTGAAAGTTGAGAATCTAAAGATGATTCCTGGCGATTATGATGTGAGCATTTCTTCAAAGAAGATCTCTCGTTTCAAAGGTGCTGGCGATTTGGTTTATTATGTAGCAGTAGAAGCAGATTCAACATTTGAATAATCGCAGTTATTTTATTGTGAGGATATATTATGACGCATTTGAGGGAAGAAAATTTAGCAGTAGTATGTAGAAAACTCGTTAAAGACCACTGGGTGCAAACTCTAGATGGATCCAAAGCGAGGGCTGTTAAATGGTGTAACTCTTGTAGAGAGGATAAACCACTTTCCCATTTCTATTTGAAACCTGAAAAAGACAGGAAACACGACAATGATGTTAGAGATTATTGTATAGAATGTTTCGATAAACAAAATAATCTTGCTCGTAAAAAGCGAGAAGAAAAAAAAGCTGAACGTAAGTTAAATGAAATTTTTATAATGATGAATGGCGATTAATTATGATTGAATCTCGTGATGATTTGTTTCTGTGGGTTGAGAAATATCGCCCACAGAAAATTGATGAATGTGTTCTCCCTGAATCGTTGAAACAAACATTCAGGGAATATGTATCTAAAGGACAGCTACCCACATTCCTATTCTGTGGAACAGCTGGTGTCGGTAAGACTACCATTGCGAAAGCACTTTGCAATGAAGTAGGTGCTGACTTTATTATGATTAACGGATCGGATGAGGGTCGTTCTATTGACACTCTCCGAACTACAATCAAGAACTTTGCGTCAACAGTATCCCTGACGGATGCCAAGAAAGTAGTTATCGTTGACGAAGCAGACTATATGAATGCTGAGTCAGTGCAACCTGCTCTTCGTAACTTTATCGAACAGTTCTCTGG
>Ga0214921_10000349_pt1 | contig 88012 bp, 76 predicted proteins | sample LL1505_MetaG_FD_177992 | JGI IMG/M metagenome (GOLD analysis project Ga0214921, IMG submission 177992) | Freshwater microbial communities from Lake Lanier, Atlanta, Georgia, United States - LL-1505 | ecosystem: Environmental > Aquatic > Freshwater > Lake | place: USA: Georgia | collected... | reverse complement strand
TGTGAATCGGGGGCGGCGTGGCCTACCAGCCGTAAAAACGCGGCCAGCGATGCAAGACCCCGTCCGTCTCGAGAACCTCGTACTGGGGAAACTGAGCTCCAGTCGCACAGGCGTGGTTGGGCAGGATGCGCAGCTGCGTGCCGACCGGAAATCGCTCGACGATGGCATGGTCGGGCTCGCTCGAGTGCGCCACGATCCCGTGCTCCTGATTGGCCGAACTCATGACATACGAATCGAGAGGCCGACCGAGCGCGTCGCACACGAGGCCATAGCCATAGTCGCGGCCTTGTGCCTGCGTGCCCCGATCGCGGCTCATGGCCATCCAACCGGCGTCCACGAGTGCCCAGCCTTTTTCGCGCTGATGTCCGATCACCGTGGTCAAGACGCTGAGCGCGATTTCCGTCGGAGCACAGACGCCGACGTTGGCCATCACCAGATCAAAAAAGATGTAAACGCCCGCACGCACCTCGGTAACACCCTCGAGTTGTCGGGCCGAGAGCGCGGTTGGCGTGGAGCCTACACTGACGACGGGGCAGGGAAAACCGTCGGCGCGCAGCCGCTGTGCAGCGCGAACACACCCCGCCCGCTCCTGCTCGGCCATGGCCTGCAGTGCCTCCGGCGTGCTCAAGGCGTAGCTCGATCCCGCGTGGGTCACGACGCCGCCGAGCCGGGCGCCACCCTGCGCCGCATCATCGGGGTGGGCGCTACCGCCTACGAGCGCACGGCCGACCTCGAGCAACGCAGCACCCTCGGGCGCCAGACCCGATCGATGCTGGTCAGTATCAATTTCGAGCCAGACCTCAAAGACCTGATGGTGGGTCCTGCCAAATTCAGAAATGGCCTGTGCGGCCTCGACGTTATCGACGATCAGTTTAAGCGCGCAACCCCGCTCGAGCAGCGCACTCGCCTGCGCCAGCTTCGAGGGCACCATGCCCACCGCATAGAGGATGTCCACGATGCCTTCGGCAAAAAACTGTTCCGCCTCTTTGAGCGTCGACACGGTAATGCCGCGGGCACCTGCCGCGATCTGCTCGCGCACGATCGGGACGCATTTGGTGGTTTTCACATGGGGCCGAAAGCGCACCCCGAGCACGTCCATGCGGGCTTGCATACGGGCGATGTTACGGCTCATCTGCGCATGATCAATCAGCGCAGCCGGGGTATGAATCAGATCGAAGCCCACTCGCGGACCACCTGTTCGAGAATTTCCAGAGGCACCGCACCTTGCGAAAGAACGACGCGATGAAAGTCCTTCAAATTAAAGCGATCGCCGAGCTTCGATTGGGCGTACGCGCGCAATTCGAGAATCTTCATCATCCCGACCTTATAGGCCAGCGCCTGCCCGGGCATGACCAGATAGCGCTCGATTTCGACCGTGACCTCGTTTGCGGCCATGCCGGTTTGCTCGACCATGTAATCGATTGCCTGCTCTCGACTCCAGCGCTTGGCGTGCATGCCGGTATCCACCACCAACCGCACCGCACGGAACATTTCGGCTTGCAATCGCCCGAGGTCGTTCAGTGGTTCCTTTTGCAGTCCCATCTCCCGAGCCAATCGCTCGGCGTAGAGCGCCCACCCTTCAACGTAGGCCGTGAAGCCGCTTGCGCGCCGGAAAAAGGGCAGGTCCTCCATCTTCATCTGCAAGGCGATCTGAAAGTGGTGGCCCGGAATCGCCTCGTGATACGCGAGGGTTCGCATCGTGAATTTCGGCGTCCCCTCCACTTTGTATAAGTTCGCGAAAAACACCCCCGGCCGATCGCCATCCAGTGAAGGCGGCTGGTAATAACCGCCCGGCGCCGTTTTTTCGGAAAAAGCCGGGACCTGACGTACCGTGACCCCGAGCTTGGGCCGCAGATCAAACACCTGCTGGGACACCGCATCCGCCTCATCGATGATGGCCTGATAGTCCTTCAGGATCGTCTCTCGGCCCGCCTGGGTGTCGGGATACAGTTGGTCCGAGCGTCGCGCCAAGGTATTGATCTTGGCAGCACGGGTGACCCCGGGAATCTGCTGTTGCGCCAGGATGGCGTCCATTTCAAGCCCAATGCGCTCGACCTCGCGCAAACCTTCTTGATGCAGGGCGTCGGCGGTGGCTCGGGTCGTTGTGTGGTGCGCAATCAAATACTCGTAATACGCTTTGCCCTCAGGCAGGCTCCACGCACCGTCGTTGTTCAAGGGCTTGCGCTCGAGTGCCTCGAGGTGCTGCAACAATCGCTGGTAGGGCGGGTAGACGTCGCGTTCGATCACCGCCACCGCATCGGCCATCAGGGCTTGTTGGGTCTGCGCGCTGATTTTCCCGGCCGGCAATGCGGCCAGTTTGCTCTCGAGCGCTTTGGCTAACGGGTGTTGCGCGGGCGCGGGGGCAATAAAATCCCGAACCTGCACGATCGTCTTTTCAACCGCGAATTTCGGTGGCAACAAGCCCTTGGCTTCCCGAACGTTCAGCCCCTCGGTGACCTGTTCAAACGCGCGTGGAAACCCCCGCATACGGGCGATGTAATCGCGCGCACCCGTCTCATTGGCTACGGCATGAATATTGATGAGAAAGTCCGGAAGTTGGGACTGAATCCCGAACAGCTGATTGACCGGATAACTGTGCCAACGCCAGCGCTCATCTTCGGCTTGTTGCCGGAAATTAAATTCGGCAATCCGCCAAGAGGTCTGATCCTGCCCGGTCAGATCATCGTGGGGATAGCGTTTGAAAATCACCGCATTCTTGCGGGTAATCTCAAATTGGCGATCCTCCTGCGCGATCGAAAAATCATCGAGCCGATCCGAGTACCAGGCCAGGCCCGTGGTGTCGAGTAACTGCAGGCTCGACAACGTCATCGGTGATTCGAGCAACTGCTGCACAAAAACCCGGTCGTAAAACCACGAAAGCTTGAGTGGCTCAAACCACCAGGTGTGGGCTAACAACAGGGCTGCCGAGATCGGCAGGGCGAGGAGCGCAGTCAACACAATCTTCCGAATCGGTCGGGCCAAGTGGTTAATCCAGTGATTAATCCAGTGGTTAACCGCGCAGTCAGTCCAGTGCGAGCTTTTGGCGCGCCACGACGTCCTGATACACCGTTAATTCGGCCTTGATCTGCGCCGCAAATTCTTCAGGCTTATTGGCAATGACGATCGAGCCCGTATCCTCGATCCGCTTGCGCGTCGCAGGATCCTGCACGGTCTTGAGCACTGCGCTGTGAACCTTTTCAACCACCTCGGCGGGCAGACCCTTAGGGCCATAGATGCCGTAGTACGCCATCCGGTTCACCGGCTCCAGACCAATCTCTTTAAAGGTCGGCACATTGGGCAACACCGGAAGTCGGTTGGGCGCTGCGACGACGATCGGAATCAAGCGGCCATCCTTGATGAAGGGCAAGGCCGAGGGCAGGTTGTCGAAAATGACTGGGACCTGACCGGCCACCGTGTCATTGAGCGCGGGCCCAGCGCCCCGGTAGGGAATATGCAACACGAAGGTTCCCGAAAGGCTTTTGAAAAGCTCCATCTGCAAGTGTCCGATGCCCCCAGTGCCCGAGCTGGCATAGCTGTATCGCCCCGGCGCCTTTTTGAGCGCTGCGACGAATTCTGGGTAATTGCGCGCAGGAAAGCTCGGATGGACCGCAATGACATTGGGGGTGGCCGCAATGTTGATAATCGGCGTGAAATCAGTCAAAACGTTGTATGGGATCTTTGGATTGATCGCCGGATTGGCCGCCGTGGTCGACACCGTTGCAACCCCGAGCGAATAACCATCGGGCGTGGTTTTTGCGGTCTCATTCGCACCCACTACGCCACCACCGCCGGCCTTGTTCTCGACGACCATGGGCTGCCCCAGATGCGGCGAAATGCCCTGCGAAACCACCCGGGCAATGATGTCAGTGGTCCCACCCGGTGCAAAAGGTACTACCAGTTTCACCGGCCGGCTCGGATAGGATTGCGCCCCCGCAATGCCCGAAAAACACGCAAAGAGGCTCAGGGCCAATCCCGTCACAAATCGGGCTGGGGCTGACGGCAAGCCGGACAAGGTCAGGCCAAACGTTGAGTTTACTTTTGCAATCATGGGTCGTGCGCTCCAGATCCCCGCGACTCCGGGGCGTTTTCAAGATCAGCGTTAAATTGACTCGTCACTGTACAACCAAGCTCTAGTCCAGCGATTCAAGGCGCCCCGCCAACCCTATTCGGGTTTTCCGTGGCTCAACCATTCATGGACCATCGCGGTTTGGTGGTGTGCGAAGATACAACAAAGTCTTCACTGTCATTGTTTTGCCATCTCACCGATAGCGACCCGATTGGTTTCTCGATATTTCATCCTGGAGTAGCCCGTGATTTTTCGCCACTTAGCGCTGTCCTGCACGCTAGCCGTTTCTGCGCTGACCGCCTCGCTCGCTTCAAACGCCTCGGCCTCGGACTATCCCAATAAAGACCGGCCGATTATTTTCGTCGTGCCCTTCGCAGCGGGCGGGCCGACCGACCGCGTGGCCCGCGATCTGGCCGAAGCGATGCGCAAAACTCTCGGCGCGCCGATTGCTGTCGAAAACGCTGCGGGCGGTCCAGGCGGATTGATCGGGGCCAACAAGGTCGCTCGGGCCAATCCGGACGGCCACACCTTGCTTGTCCATCACATCGCGATGAGCATTTTCCCGTCGCTGGTCAAGAACCTGCCCTTCAAAGTCGAGAGCGACTTTGAATACCTCGGGATGATCAACGAAGTACCGATGACTCTTGTTGGCAAACCGGAATTGCCGGCGAACAACTACAAAGAGTTGGTCGCCTGGGCCAATGCCAACAAGGGCAAGATCAATCTGGCCAACGCTGGACTTGCATCAGCTTCACATTTGTGCGGCATGTTGTGGCAGCAGGCGATTCAGGTCGACATGACGACCGTGCCCTACAAAGGCACGGCACCCGCCATGACCGACCTTATTGGCAATCAGGTCGATCTGATGTGTGACCAAACCACGAGCACCTCCGCGCAGATCGAGGGCAAACGGATCAAAGTCTTCGGCGTGACCACCAGCAAGCGCCTCGAAACCCCGGTCCTCAAGGGCGTACCCACACTCGAAGAGTCTGGCCAGAAGGGCTTTCAGGTCGCAATCTGGCACGGCCTCTATGGTCCCAAAGGCTTGCCAGCCGACGTTCAGGCGAAGATTAATGCGGCGCTGGTCGCGGCCCTCAAGGACCCAGACTTCCTGAAAAAACAAGAAGGCCTGGGCGCGATTGTGGTGAACGACCGGCGCGTGGAGCAAGGCGAGCACAAGAAATACGTCGCCAGCGAGATCGCCAAATGGAGTCCAGTAATCAAATCAGCCGGCGTTTACGCCGATTGACCAGACGATTAACCGGCGACCTTTGAAACGAGCTTAAATCCCGGCAGCCGCCCGCAATGCGGCGGCTTTGTCGGTGCGCTCCCAGGTGAATTCGGGCTCCTCACGGCCGAAGTGACCGTAGGCGGCCGTCTTGGCATAGATCGGGCGCAGAAGATCGAGCATGCGCACGATCCCCTTCGGGCGCAGGTCAAAATGCTCCTGTACCAGCTTGGAAAGTTGGTCGTCCGGAATCCGACCCGTGCCAAAGGTCGTCACCATCACGGAGGTCGGGCGGGCAACCCCGATCGCGTAGCTGACCTGAACCTGGCACCGCGCCGCAAGACCGGCAGCCACCACATTCTTGGCGACATAACGACCCGCGTAGGCGGCTGAACGGTCCACTTTGCTCGGATCCTTGCCCGAGAAGGCACCACCCCCGTGTGGGGACGAACCGCCGTAGGTGTCGACAATAATTTTGCGCCCGGTCAGCCCGCAATCGCCATGCGGACCGCCGATCACAAACCGCCCAGTCGGATTGACCAGATAACGGATCTCGCCCTTGACCAAGTCGCGCGGCAAGACGGGCTTGATCACTTCCTCGATCACCGCTTCGCGCAGGGTCTCGAGCGCGATATCGGGCGCGTGCTGGGTCGACAGGACGATGGTGTCGATCGCAACTGGCCGCCCATCTACATAGCGCAAAGTGACCTGGCTCTTGGCATCGGGACGCAACCAGGGCAGACGGCCATCGCGGCGCAGATCGGCCTGACGCTCCACCAATCGATGGGCGAGGTGGATCGGCGCGGGCATCAGTTCAGGCGTTTCATCGCAGGCGTAGCCGAACATCAGGCCCTGATCGCCGGCACCCTGATCGAGATCGTCGTCATGAGCCTTATCGACCCCACGCGCGATGTCGGGACTCTGCTTGTCGTATGCAACCAACACCGCACAACCGCGATAGTCGATTCCGTACTCCGTGTTGTCGTACCCAATACGGCGGATCGTGTCCCGCGCCACATCGATGTAGTCAATTTGAGCGTGCGTCGTGATTTCACCCGCCAAGACAACCAAGCCGGTATTGCACAAGGTCTCGGCGGCTACGCGGGCAAACGGATCCTGAGCAAGAATCGCATCGAGAACCGCATCGGAGATCTGGTCGGCGACCTTGTCAGGGTGCCCCTCGGAGACGGATTCCGAGGTAAAAAGATAGTCATTGCTCATGGGTTTCACTTCCTAAATGGGGAGATAGGGCCTGGCAGTCGGCCGGCCCTCCCCAGGAGCGGTCGACGCTTTAGCGGAATTTTTAGGCCGCCCCGCAAGTTGTCTATTAAGTCGGCGGCGAGTCCAATATAGCATCTCGTGCATTGCACCCTTCCAACTCTCCGTTGCGCGCCTTCGTTCAAACCGCTGCTTGGCTTCTGTCGCGTCTGCCACTACGCGCACTCCACGCGTTGGGCGCTGGCGCGGGGCTACTGGTATACGCCGTGTCACCGGGTTACCGGGCAAAACTGGACCAGACCCTCAAGGTCGCTGGGCTGAGTAGTGGTCCGATGCGCCGACGGGCGGCGGCCGAGGCCGGCCGCTTCGCCCTTGAACTCCCCTGGGTGTGGTTGCGCCCCCTCGATGAAGTCCTGGCGCGAATTGGACCGATTGACTGGTCCCCCCTCAACCAAGTGGCCGCCCAAGGCAACGGGGTCTTGTTATTGACGCCCCATCTCGGCTGCTTTGAAGTCGCCGCCCGTTGCCGCGCCAAACTGGCCCCGATCACGGTGCTCTACAAGCCGCCCCGCCAACCTGCCCTGCGGGCACTTGTCGAAGGGGCCCGGGCAATTCCGGGCTTAAGCGCGGCCCCGGCGAATTTGGGCGGCGTGAGAACGCTCCTGCGTGCTTTGCGCCGTGGCGAAATCGTCGGCTTGCTGCCAGATCAAGTCCCGGACGCCGGCGAAGGCGAATGGGTCCCGTTTTTTGGCCAGCCCGCTTACACCATGACCTTGCCGGGACGACTCGCGCAGACCAGTGGGGCCGGGGTCTGTCTGCTGGTGGCTGAGCGCCTGAGTGAGGGGCGTGGATGGAGGGTTCACGTCGACGCATTTCCCGAATCCCCCACACCAGCCGCGCTCAATGCCGCCATGGAGCGACTTGTGCGTCGCTTCCCCGAACAATACCTCTGGGGTTACAACCGATATAAGCAGCCCGCGGGTGTCCCCGGACCCACCGGTCTTTTCACCCCCGTTACCCCTGTTACCCCCGATTCAACCATTACCCCACCAACCCTTCCCCCATGATCGGGCGCTTTTTTTCTCGCCTCGCACTACGACTGTTGAGCGCAATCGCAACCCTCCCCTACCCGGTCGTGCGGCGAATCGGGCTCGGTTTGGGAACCATTCTGTGGTGGGCTGCCCGGCCACGACGGCGGGTGACCTTGATCAACCTGCGGCTATGCTTACCGGAGCGGACCGAGGCGCAACGTCGGGCCATCGCCCGCGAGCACTTTGCGTGCTTTGGACGAACGTTTGTCGAACGCTTCATTTTTTGGTCTGGCAGTGCGGATCGAATTCGAAGTCTGGTCCGTTTCGAGGGCCTTGAACACTGGCAATCGCAAGCGGGGCGCCCCGTGATCTTGTTAGCCCCCCACTTCCTCGGCCTGGACGCCGGGGGCCTGCGGATCCAACTCGAGACTCAGTTTGTCTCGATGTACGCCAAACAAAAAAACCAAGTTCTGGACGATGCCATGCGGGCGGGTCGCAGCCGCTTCAATGCCCCGCTCCTCTTGTCGCGCCAGGAAGGCTTGCGCCCTGCGTTGCGTGCCCTGCGGGCGGGCATCCCTTTCTATTTGCTACCGGATATGGACCTGGGCCCACGCGACGCTGTGTTTGTCCCATTTTTTGGAATCCCCGCCGCGACTGTCACCACCGTCGCGCGGCTGGCCCGACTCACCGGTGCGGTTGTGGTCCCCGTCGTTACGAGTCTGCATGATGAGGGCTATGTCACCCGATTTGATCCGCCCTGGGCGGATTTTCCGGGCGAGGATGACACCCAGGCTGCGGCCCGCATGAACGGCTACATTGAGGCCCAGGTTCGGCAGATTCCCGCGCAGTACCTTTGGTCTCACAAACGCTTCAAGACCCAGCCCCCGGAAGCGACCCCGGTTTATGTCAATTTGTGAGGATAATGAGGGATGGCTTTGCGGTTTTCAAAAATGCACGGTGCTGGCAATGACTTTGTCGTCATTGACGGGTTGCGCCAAGCGTTTGAACCGACGCCCGCCCTCTGCCGCTGGCTCGCTGACCGCCGCTTCGGGATTGGTTGCGATCAGATCCTGATCGTTCAGGCCCCGACCCGACCCGATGCCGATTTTCGCTATCGGATCTTCAATGCCGATGGCGGGGAGGTCGAGCAGTGTGGCAATGGTGCCCGTTGCTTCGCCCGATTTGTTCATGATCAGGGCCTGACGGATTCCACCACCCTGCGCGTTGAGACCCTGAGTGGCCTGATCACGCCAAGCCTCGAAGCCGATGGCAGGGTGCGGGTTGATATGGGCTCGCCCCGACTGCAGCCCAACGAAATCCCTTTCAACGCGACTGGACTCAGCGCTCGATCCGAGGGCGAGGCCCTGCTTTGGGACCTGCCGTTGAGTGAGGGGCGTTTACGCGAAATAGTCGTGGTGTCGATGGGAAATCCACATGCGGTGCAATTCATCACCGATGTCGACCAGGCACCGGTCACGGTCGAAGGCGCCGAGATCGAGCGCCATTCGCAGTTTCCGCAACGTGTCAACGCCGGATTCCTGCAAGTCCTTGATGGGCATCACGCCAAACTTCGGGTCTGGGAGCGCGGTGCGGGCGAGACCCTCGCCTGCGGCACTGGTGCCTGCGCCGCCGCCGTCGCCGGAATTCAAACCGGTCGGCTCCAAAGCCCCGTTGAAATCCGCACACGGGGCGGTGTGCTGCAAATAGCCTGGGCCGGAACCGCGATCGGGCAGATCGCGCCGGTTTACCTGACTGGGCCAGCCCAGACCGTTTTTTCGGGGGAAATCATGCTTCCCGCAGTCGACAACCCCTGGATCGACACCCCCATCAACGTACACCCTTCAACTTAGCGCCCTATCCACTGCCGCTGCGGAACCCCCCATGCCACCCGAGAATCCACCCACTCACGACATCTCTGCGCCCCATCCGTCTGCGCCCCATGTGAGCAGCACCAGCGCTGCGACGGCGAACCCCAACGGGTCGCCCGATGCGGAAGCAGTCGCCCGTTTTCTGCTGGACCATCCCAGTTTTCTGGAAGACCATCCGGAACTCCTGAGTTCGATGCAACTCAGCCATCAGAGTGGTGGTCGGACGGTTTCGCTGATGGAGCGTCAAGTCGATGTGCTACGTCAGCGTTACAAGGCGCTTGAATTACGCTTGGCCGACCTGCTGCGCCACGGCGAAGAGAACGACGCGATCACCAACCGACTCCACCAGTGGACCCGACCACTGCTGCTGGTGCGCGATCCGGCCGACTTACCCGACCGGATTACCCAGGGTTTGCACGAACGATTTGCAGTCCCCCAGGTGGCCCTGCGGCTGTGGGGCGTTGGCGCGACCGGCGCAAACCTATCAGGTCGCGACTGGGCTGAACCGGTCGACGGATCCATCCAGGCCTGGGCCGATGCAAATCGGACGCCGCACTGCGGACCCCGAACCGATCAGGGCGCTGCCACCTGGTTCGAAGATCGCGGGGCTTCGACGCGTTCAATGGCGATGATGTCCCTGCGGGTCGGCGCGAGTGCACATGCGTTTGGGCTGTTGGTGTTGGGCTCGGCCGACGTGAACCGATTCGATCCGGCGATGGGTACGGCATTTCTGGAGCGAATTGCAGAAATTGCGAGTGCCGCGCTGTCGCGGCTCGTTGTGGCGCCTCACTAAGCCAGCAGCGACCCACCCCTTACCAACGTTCGCAGCACGATCCAACCCGGTGAAACCCATCGAAGCCTGGCTCGAACACTTGCGTGTCGAGCGTGCTTACAGTGCCCGCACACTCGCCGCCTATGGCCGGGAAATGACCGTGCTGGCCGACCCCCTGAGCCCGCCGGAGACGCTCGCCAAAATCGGCGAAGCCGCCCTGCGGCGCTCCGTAGCGCAAGCCATCCGGGACGGACTCTCGCCACGCTCGGTCGCCCGCCGACTGTCGGCATGGCGTGGTTTTTTCGATTGGTTCGCGCGCCATGGCGGTCCGCCCGCCAATCCAGCCCGGCCGATCCGTGCACCGCGCGCTGGCCAGCGCTTGCCGAAAGCACTCTCGCCAGATGCCACCGCGGGACTGCTTGATCAGTCTCCCGACGACGTCACCCCCGAATTTCTGGCAGTGCGCGACCACGCGATCGCCGAATTGTTCTACTCCTGCGGGTTGCGCCTGACCGAATTGGTGACGCTGGACTGCATCTGGAGCGCGCGCGACGGCCGCCGCTCCAAAGCCTGGATTGATCTGCCAGAACGCGAGGCCACGGTCTTGGGCAAAGGCAATAAAACCCGCCTTGTGCCCATTGGCGCAACCGCTGCCGAGGCACTGCATCGCTGGCTCCAGGTCCGCGCTCAATTTGTCCTGGCACACCCGCAGGCAGACCCCGACGCCTTGTTTCTGTCCACCCGCGGGACCCGGTTGGCGCCGCGGTCCGTGCAATCGCGCATCGAAACGCTCGGCCGATTGCGTGGCGCCCCGGTGCGCCTGCATCCCCATGTTCTGCGCCATTCGTTTGCCAGCCACTTGCTGCAATCGAGCGCCGACCTGCGCGGTGTGCAGGAGTTGCTAGGGCATGCCAATATCTCGACCACCCAGATCTACACGTCCCTCGACTTTCAACGACTCTCCGCGGTCTACGATGCGGCGCACCCGCGCGCGCGCCGGCGCGACGGCACGACGTGAACCGCCGCGGGCCCCCGGGTCATAAAGCCCCCAGAAAGCCATCGGCTGACGGGGCCGCGCCCGCGCCCAGCCGCCGGGTGGAAGCGTCCCGACAAACCAGCCCCAAGGCCAATCCACGAGCCAACCATCCAAACAGTTCCCGCGTCAGCCTGCCGCCTGGCCTGGCGGAGGCTCAGGTGGTCGTTCGCGACGGCAAAGAACGCTCGCTCGAGCGACGTCATCCCTGGCTCTACGCCGGGGCGATTGAGCATGTCATTGGCGAGCCGGCCAGCGGTGCGACCGTTGCACTCATCGACGCCCGAGGGGGCTTTCTCGCCTGGGCGGCCTGGAGCCCAACGTCCATGATCCGCGCCCGCGTCTGGTCGTTCAACATCGAAGATCGTATCGACCCGTCCTGGTTCGCGGCTCGTTTAGCCAGAGCCGTCGAGCGCCGCAGCCACCTCACCAGCCGCACAAATGCAGTGCGCCTAATCTTTGGTGAAGCCGATGGCCTGCCAGGACTCGTCGTCGACCGCTATGGCGCACAACTGGTAATCCAGTGCCTCGCGGCTGGGGTGGCGGCGCAACGCGATACCTTGGTCGACGCCCTCTTGACGGCGACCGGTTGCGTGGACGTGTACGAACGGTCCGACGCAGCTGTTCGAGCCCGCGAGGGCCTCGAATCGATCACGGGTGCGTTGCGCGGGCTCACGCCCAACGCGCCGATTGAGGTCGAAGAAGATGGCATCCGCTATGGGATCGACATTGTGTCGGGCCACAAAACGGGCTTTTATATCGACCAGCGCGATAATCGGCGAGCGGTTCGCGAGGAGATCGAGCGCCTGCGCGCGCAGCGGATCGGCGAACCCGTCGAGATGCTGAATACGTTTTCTTACACGGGTGGGTTTTCGTTGGCCGCCTTGGCGGGCGGTGCCTCGACGGCTCTAAACGTCGACTCCTCGGCCGAGGCATTGGCGATGGCTGAACTCAATGCGCAGCGCAACGGCTTTGGCCCTGACCAGTTGCTGGTCGAGCAATCCGATGTCTTTGGATGGCTAACGCAAGCCGCTCAGGCGCAGCGTCGTTTTGATCTCATCGTGCTCGATCCGCCCAAGTTTGCTCCGTCGGCGGCCCATGTCGAGCGTGCCGCGCGGGCTTACAAGGAAATCAACCGCAAGGCGCTGGGCTTGCTGCGCCCGGGCGGGGCGTTGTTTACCTTCTCCTGTTCCGGGGCGATTGACGTAGACCTCTTTCAGAAGATCGTCGCGGGGGCCGTGATCGATGCCAACATCGACGTCTCTCTGATCCGCCGACTGGGCGCCGGCGACGATCATCCGATGGCGATGACACATCCAGAGGGCGAGTACCTCAAAGGTCTGCTTCTGCGTCGCAACTAAGTCCAGCCTGCGTTACACTGCCGCCCCGACCAGAGCCGATCCCAGGAGCCCCGCGATGGCCGCCGTCCCCGACTTGATCCCCGTCACCATCCTCACCGGCTTTCTTGGTGCAGGTAAGACGACGCTGCTGAACCGGATTCTGCACGAACAGCACGGCCACAAAATTGCCGTCATCGAAAACGAATTCGGTGAGGAAGGCATCGACAACGAATTGCTGGTGCAGGAGCGTGAAGAGCGCATCGTTGAAATGAACAACGGCTGCATCTGTTGCACCGTTCGGGGCGATCTCGTGCGCATTTTGGGTGATCTGGCGGAGCGGCGCCGGAGCCGTCAAATTCAATTCGAGCGCGTCATCATTGAGACCACGGGGTTGGCCGATCCCTCGCCCGTAGCGCAGACTTTTTTCATCGATGATTCGATCGCTGAGCGGTTCTTGCTGGATGGGGTCCTGACGGTCGTTGACGCCGTCCACGGCTCGCAACAACTCGACGCCAACCGCGAGGCGGTCGAACAGGTGGCCTTTGCAGACCGGATACTCCTATCCAAAACTGACCTCACGACCCCTGAACAGACCGCAATTCTGCGCACCCGACTGGCCGCAATCAACCCCCGTGCTCCGATTCGCGAGGTCCATTTTGGCGAAACGCCGATCGCCGATCTGCTTGATATTCGCGGGTTCAACCTGAACGCCGTCCTCGAATTCTCACCCGACTTTCTGGACGACGACGACCATCTCCATGACGATGCAGTCGGCTCCTTTGTCTTTCGCTCTGACCGGGCATTTGATGTCCAGCGCCTCGAAGAATTCCTAGGGGGTTTGGTTCAGGTTTACGGTCAGGATATGTTGCGGTATAAAGGCGTCCTTTTTGTCAAGAGTTCCGATCGACGTTTGGTTTTTCAAGGCGTCCACCAGATGATGGGTGCAGACTACGGAAAGCGCTGGCAACCGGGCGAGAAACCTGCAAGCAAGATGGTTTTCATCGGTCGAAATCTTCCACGCGAGACGTTCTTGCAAGGACTGGAGCACTGCCTGGTCTGACGAACCAGTGCCGATTGGCGCAACGACAAAATTATTCCGGCATTTGCCAAAACGAACGCGGGCGAGCCCGCGAGGGCGGTACAGAGACATGGCAGCGACCAGCACCAAGACCAGCGCAGGCAAGTCCAAAAAGCCTCTGTCGGAGGCAGATCTTCGCGCGATGACCGAAGATCACTACATGAACCCGGCACAACTCGAATTTTTCCGCTTGACCTTGCGGCGGATGGAAGATGAGTTGCTGGCCAACGCCGGTGAAACGACCGAGCACCTGCGCGAGACGGTCATCGTGCCCGACCCTGCTGACCGGGCAACAATCGAAGAAGAGCATGCACTGGAGCTGCGCACCCGCGACCGCGAGCGCAAATTGCTGAAAAAGATTCAGCAGTCGATCGCTCGGATCGAATCGGGCGAATACGGTTGGTGCGAAGAAACCGGCGAGGCCATCGGTATTCCCCGACTACTCGCGCGGCCAACCGCCACCCTGTCGCTTGAAGCCCAGCAGCGGCGCGAACTGCGCCAAAAACTCTACGGCGACTGATCTGGACCCGAGCATTTTTCACGGCACCACGATCCTTTCTGTCCGCCGGGGCAACAATGTCGCCTTGGGCGGCGATGGTCAGGTCACCCTCGGGCACATCGTCGTCAAGGCGACCGCTCGTAAGGTTCGCCGCCTGCACCATGACCGGGTTTTGGCGGGGTTCGCCGGTGGCACGGCCGATGCGTTCACACTGTTTGAGCGATTCGAAGCCCAGTTAGAGCGACACCACGGTCAGTTACTGCGTGCGGCCGTCGAGTTGGCCAAAGACTGGCGCACCGATCGAACCCTGCGTCGACTCGAAGCCATGTTAGCGGTCGCCGACCGAGAGCACTCCCTGATCCTGACAGGGACCGGAGACGTTCTCGAGCCCGAGATGGGCGTTCTTGCCATTGGTTCCGGCGGGGCCTATGCACAAGCAGCCGCCCGAGCCCTGCTCGACGTCTCGGATCTGGCACCCCGAGAAATCGTCTCAAAGGCCCTCTCGATTGCCGGCGATCTTTGCATCTACACCAATCACCACCAGGTCATTGAGGTCATCGAAGGATGAGCCCCGCCAGCCAGATGACGCCGGTCGAAATCGTCTCCGAGCTCGATCGTCACATTGTCGGTCAGGACCGCGCCAAGCGGGCCGTAGCGATTGCGTTGCGTAACCGCTGGCGGCGCCAGCAAGTGGCGGAGCCACTGCGCCACGAGATCACGCCAAAAAACATCCTCATGATTGGTCCGACCGGCGTTGGCAAAACCGAAATTGCCCGGCGTCTCGCCCGCTTGGCCAATGCACCCTTCGTCAAAGTCGAAGCCACCAAATTCACCGAAGTGGGTTATGTCGGCCGCGATGTAGATACGATCATCCGCGATCTTGCTGACATCGGCGTCAAACTCGTCCGTGAGCAAGCGATGCGCGCGGTCCGCACCCGTGCGTTGGATGCGGCCGAAGATCGGGTCCTTGACGTCTTGGTGCCCCCTGCGCACGACCGCAGCACCGATACCACTTACGCCCACACCAACGTTGCCACCAACGCCCCTACCGAAGAGTCTGTGGCGCGCCAGCGCTTTCGCAAGAAACTGCGCGAGGGCACGCTCGACAACCATGAAATCGAGATCGAAGTCGCCAGTGCTGCGCCAACGCTCGACATCGTTGGCCCCCCCGGCATGGAGCAGTTCTCACAGCAATTCCAACAGGTTTTCCAGCAGATGGGCCAGGGCCGGCGCAAGACCCGGCGCCTCAAAATCGTCGACGCCCTCAAACAACTGACCGAAGAAGAGGCGGGCCGGCTGATTAACGAAGACGAGGTACGCACCGCGGCGCTTCGTTCGATTGAAGAGAATGGCATTGTCTTTCTCGACGAAATTGACAAGATCGCGACCCGCGATAGCCACGGGCCTGATGTGTCGCGGGCGGGGGTCCAACGTGATCTGCTGCCCTTGATCGAAGGCACAACCGTCAATACCCGTCACGGATTGATCAAAACCGACCACATTTTGTTTATCGCCTCAGGCGCCTTTCATCTATCGAAGCCGAGCGATCTGATTCCTGAACTGCAGGGCCGACTGCCGATTCGGGTCGAAATGGATTCGCTCTCGGTAGAGGATTTTCAGTGCATCCTGACCACGACCGATGCCTGCCTGACCCGGCAGTACCAGGCCTTGCTGGCAACAGAAGGCCTGACCCTCGAATTCACCCCGGAGGGCGTGCGCCGACTGGCCGAAATCGCCTGGCAGGTGAATGAGCGTACCGAGAACATTGGCGCACGGCGCCTGCATACCGTGATGGAAAAGCTCCTCGAAGTCGTGTCGTACTCGGCGGGCTCGAGTCCAACTGGCCCGGACCCCGCCGCACCCGTTGTCATTGATGGTGCGTTCGTCGATGCGCGGCTCGCAGATCTGGCGGCCAGCCAGGATCTCGCCCGTTACGTCCTATAACTCGAGGACCCCGATGAGCGTCTCCCCCCCACCCCATGTCAAGGCCGAGGTCCTTGCTGAGGCACTGCCCTACATCCGCCGGTTTCATGGCCGCACGATCGTCATCAAGTACGGTGGCAATGCGATGACCGAGGAGCGCCTGCAGCGCAGCTTTGCCCATGATGTGGTCCTGCTCAAACTGGTCGGTCTGAATCCGGTGGTGGTGCACGGCGGGGGTCCACAAATTGAGCAGTTGCTGGCTCGGGTCGGGAAGAAAGGCGAGTTCGTGCAGGGCATGAGGGTCACCGACGCCGAGACGATGGACATCGTCGAGATGGTGCTGGCGGGCCAGGTCAACAAGCAGATCGTCGAACTCATCAATGCCGCGGGCGGCAAAGCCGTCGGACTGACTGGCCAGGATGGCGGCCTGATCCGCGCCCGCAAACTGACGCTGGCTTCGCGCGACCACCCCGGCGAAGAAATTGATATCGGGCAGGTTGGCGAAATCGAGTCGATTGATCCCTTACTCGTCCAGACGCTCACGGGCGCAGGCTTTATTCCGGTCATCGCACCGATTGGGATGGGATCGGCAGGGGAGACCTACAACATCAATGCCGATGTGGTCGCAGGCAAAATTGCCGAGGTCCTCAAGGCCGAGAAACTCGTCCTGCTGACCAACACGCCGGGCGTGCTCGATAAAGAGGGGCGGCTCCTGACGGGGCTGACCTCTAAACGCATCGACGAACTCTTTGCGGACGGGACCATCTCCGGCGGCATGCTGCCCAAAATCGCATCTGCACTCGATGCCGCGCGGGCGGGGGTGCATTCAGTCCATATCATCGACGGCCGGGTCGATCATTGCGTGCTGCTCGAGATCCTCACCAGTGAGGGCGTCGGGACCATGATCCGAAGTTACTGACCCTGGCAAGGGCGTGCCAATGGCTTTGATTCCGCTTTGAATCCGCTTTGAATCCGCTTTGAATCCAGTCTGGCTCCTCGATCTGGATGACACGCTGCACGACGCAATCTCCAGGATCATTCCCCGTATCAACCAACGCATGACGGACTTCGTTGCGCACGAACTCCAGATTGACCGCGACCGGGCCGACGCACTCAGGCGGGAATACTGGCTACGCTACGGCGCCACTCTGCTCGGTCTGATTCAACGTCATCAAGTCGAACCAGGGCGATTTTTGCAGGCGACGCATCCGATGGCTGAACTCGGCCCACTGGTGGAGCGCGACGTCCGGCTGATTCATGCGCTGCGCCGACTGCCAGGGCGAAAAATCGTCTTGACCAATGCCCCGCACCATTACGCGGTCGAGGTGTTGACCCGGCTGGGGATTCATCGCTCGATCGACCACCTGATCCCAATCGAATCCATGCGCATTGCCGGACATCTGCGCCCCAAACCCTCCAAGCTCATGCTACGTGCGGTGTTAGCCCGTCACCGGCTCGAGCCCGCACGCTGTGTTCTGGTCGAAGATTCCCTCAGCAATCTGGTCTCCGCGCGGGCGCTGGGCTTGCGCACCGTCCTGGTCCACGGGTTTCATCGCCGCGCGGGGCTCCGCCCGCGCTGGCTTGCAGGGCCAGGCCGACGGGTCGGCGCACAAGTCCGCTCAAGCCATGAGCTGACGCGCCTGGCGCTGCGGCGTTAGCGCTGATTGGTGGTTTAGAGCCGCCCGGTATGCAATCGGTCGCGGTAGTCGCGCTCCAGATCCTCGGGGTCACGCCGGTTGGGTACTGGCACGATGGTCCGAAAGGCCCGCTGCAGAACCACGATCGAGCCCCCGACTTCGTCACGCCACCACCGGCTGGCGAGTTGGAGGTTGACTTCCCGTTCCATCAAAAACCAGGCCCTTGAGCGCTCACTGCTGAACAAATACAGCCGGCCGTCGAGGATTTCAAACACATCCGCGCGCGCCGGGATCGGTAGCGCATGCACCATGCCATAGGCACAATGCCCACCAAAAGCAGGGACCCATCGTGCGGGGTCGCGCTGAAATTCGGCTCGGGCCGATTCCGAAGCAAACCGATAAATCACCCCTTCGATTTCGACCCGGATGTCTGGCCGGCCCGGCGTTGGTCGCGCTTGTCGGTAGTACGAGATCGGGTCATGTCCGCCTAGCATCAAGCGCGCATCCCGGCGATCATTGACCGTATCGAAGGGGCGCGCGAGGGCCCCCCCAGCCAAGCCCATCAAGCCACCGACGCCAAGGCAGGTCACCACGCCGAGCCAGACCATCAGCGCGATGCGGGCGACGAGTGCTCGGCTGGCCCTACCGGGCTGGATGGCTTGGCCCCGGGCTGGATCGATGCACGGGTTGAATGGGCTGTCAGCGTTCACGTCAGAGTTGTCGTGCTGACCCGGGGGTTCTTACCGCAGACCTGGCACTCAGGATCTCGCGGAATCCGGATTCGTTGAACGGTGAGATCGCGAGCGTCGAGCAGAAGGAGTTCACCCTTCAAGGTGCGGCCAAACCCCCCCACTAGCTTGAGTGCTTCGGCGGCCTGCATCGTTCCAACGATTCCCGTCAACGGCGCAAAAACACCCAGTTCAGCGCAACGGAACTCATCCAATTCAGACGATTGCGGAAAAAGGCACTCATAGCAGGGGGAATCGGGGTCGCGCGAATCAAACACAACCAATTGTCCGTCAAAGCGAACCGCAGCCCCAGAGACCAGGGGCTTACGCAGCTTCACACAAGCCCGATTGATCGCATGTCGGGTCGCAAAATTGTCAGTGCAATCCAGCACGACGTCGACCTTCGCCACGGCAGACTCGAGTGCGGGTCCCTCCAGACGGACGCCGATGGCATCCACCACCGAATCGGCGTTCAGGGCGCTCAGCGTTTCGCGCCCTGACTCGACCTTGAGCCTGCCAATGGCCGTCTCGCGATGAAGAATCTGCCGCTGGAGATTGCTGAGGTCGACGCGATCCCCATCGGCCAAGTAGAGGTGCCCAATCCCGGCCGAAACCAGATACAACGCGGCCGGCGACCCCAGGCCACCCGCACCCACCACTAAGACCGTTGCATTCCGAATGCATGCCTGGCCTTCGATGCCAATCTCGTCGAGTAACAAATGACGCGAGTAGCGAAGCAACTCCTGATCATTCATCCCAACCAGCCGCGACGCCTGAAGAGCCAGATCGGCACCCCAACCGAAACCAGCATCAAGCCGATCGCCATCGGATAACCGAACCCCCAATTGAGCTCAGGCATGTGAACGAAGTTCATGCCATAGATACTCGCGATCAAGGTGGGCGGCAGTAAGGCAACCGAGGCCACCGAGAACAGCTTGACGATTTTGTTCTGATTGATGCTGATAAAGCCCACCGTGGCATCCATCAAAAAATTGGTCTTGTCGAACAAAAACGCGGTGTGACTGTCGAGCGAATCGATGTCACGCAGGATATGGTGCGCCTCCTCCAGGTGGTGGCCCGACAACACGCGCTGACGCAGCAAAAACGACAACGAGCGCCGAGTATCCATCATGTTGCGCCGGATTCGTCCATTCAGATCCTCGTGCTTGGCAACCCGCGCAAGCACTTCGGCAGCGCCCGCATCCGTCAGCCCCCCCGCGGCGAGCACCCGGTGGCTAGTGGTCTCAAGGTCTTCGTAGAGCTCTTCGAGCGCATCGGCCGCGTACTCCGCATCGGTCGCGTACAGATCGAGCAAGACGTCGAGCGCATCGAGCAGGGCGCCGGGCTGGTTGCGTGCGCGCAGGCGCAAGAGCCGAAATACGGGCAAATCATGGCTGCGCACACTGAACAAAATGCCGTCGCGCAAGACAAAGCCGACGGTAAGACTGTGGCGGCCGTCCTCCGCCTCAAGCAGGAAATTGGAATGGAGTTGCAAGGCCCCGCGGGCATCGACAAACACCCGGGCGCTGACTTCGATGTCGCCAAAATCTTCTTCGTCGGGCAGGACCAGATCGAAGGCGTCGCGCGCCCAGCGCCGCTCAATTTGGGTCGGCGCAACAAAGTCGACCCAAACCGGACGGACCGTCAAAGGGGCCGTTAGCGGGGCGTGGACTTCGGCCTTGCCCTGACAAAGCCGCCCATCGATGATTTCAAACCAATTCACCATGGGCGGCATTATTGCCCAAGCCGCAGGGGCTCGGGGCCACCCGTCCCTTCAGGGGGACCCTCAGTTGGCGGGCGCCCCCGCCTTGCCGGGCACTTTGGCCGAGACCTTGGTTGATTCAGCGCCAGCGACTTCGTCCTTTTTGAGAGTCCGCACTGGCTGCCCCCGCAACAGATTCAAGGCCTGCTGAAGTTGAAAATCCTCTGTAGACCCAAATTCAATTGGCTTGCGCTCGGCCGGATTGGCAATCACTTTTTCGGTGCCTTTCACGCCACCACGCTCGACTGCCCGCTCAAGCACCTTTTCTTGAACCGGATCCGCCTCCTCGGGCTCTTTCGGGTTCGAGAGATGACGGCGGAGATCGCTCTCGCGCATCCGGCCCACGTTGCTCTCTCCGTCCGCGGTTTCTTCAACGATCCAGTCCGGTGTCACGCCCTTGGCTTGAATCGAGCGCCCGCTCGGGGTGAAGTAGCGCGCAGTCGTCAGCTTGACGGCGGCACTGTTACCGAGGGGCAGGATGGTTTGAACCGAACCTTTCCCAAAGGTCTGGGTCCCCAGCACCTGCGCCCGCTTGTGGTCCTGGAGCGCACCCGCGACAATTTCACTGGCGGAGGCAGAGCCTCCGTTCACCAGCACGACCATCGGCACGGTCTTAACCCCGGCTGGCAATTTGCTCAGGACGTCTTCGCCACGTCCACGCAGGTAGTCCGCGGGATCGGCCAGATACTTGCGCTGGGCATCCTGAGTTCGCCCGTCGGTTGAGACCACCAAGGTGCGCGCGGGCAAGAATGCGGCCGTCACACCAACCGCTCCGTGCAGGACCCCGCCGGGGTCGTTACGCAAATCCAGAATCAGCGACTTGAGCGGGCCTTCTTTGTACAAGCCCTGCAGCTGCTTGACCATGTTCTCAACCGTGTGCTCCTGGAACTGCGTAATGCGCAGATAACCCACACCGTTATCTAAAACCTTGCTGCGAACCGATTGCACCTTGATGACGTCACGCACCAGTGTAAAAACGAGCGGCTTCACTTCCCCCTTGCGCAAGACCGTCAGAACCACCGAGCTCTTGGGCTTGCCACGCATGAGCTTGACCGCATCATTGAGTTGCAGCCCCTTGGTCGACTTGTCATCAATCTTGATAATGAGATCGCCCGATTTGATCCCCGCCCGGGCAGCGGGCGTATCCTCGATCGGCGACACGACTTTGACAAAACCGTCCTCTGAACCCACTTCGATCCCAAGGCCGCCGAATTCGCCCTGCGTCCCCGCTTGTAATTCCTTGAATGCATCGGCATCAAGATACGAGGAATGCGGATCAAGACCAGAGACCATGCCGCTGATTGCTTCCTCGATCAGCTTTTTGTCTTCAACCGGTTCGACGTAATACGACTTGATGGCGCCAAAGACGTCCGAGAATTGACGTAATTCATCAAGCGGCAGGTTATTGGGTCGCGAGTCGCGCTGAGCAACTGCGCTCAAACCGACCGACACCAAAACACCGGCGACCGCTCCGGCGGCAACTAGGCCAAATTTCTTCAGGGTAGGGGTCATGGGGACGCCAAAGTGGAGCATGAGTCGTAGTATAGGGACCTACAGGGCGCAAGCAAACTGCGCGTCGTCGTCGCGATCCGCTTGGTCCGATCGGAGGCGGAGATCAACCGACAATCCACCGACAATCCACCGAAACCCGGCTAGAGGCTACGCCGATACTGGCCGCCAACCGCAAACAAAGCCTGCGTGATCTGGCCCAACGAGCAGCACTGCACCGCATCCATCAACACGGAAAACACGTTACCACCGGCCAGCGCCGTCTGCTGCAGGCGCTCCAGCATGGCCGGTGCTTGAACGGCGTGGCGGCCCTGAAAATCTCGCAACCGGTCCAGCTGAGACTGTTTTTCGGCCGCCGTCGAGCGAGCAAGCTCGAGCACCTGCGGGACCGGATCGCCCCCGGGATTGCGGAAGGTATTGACGCCCACGATCGGCAAATCGCCGGTGTGCTTAAGCATCTCGTAATGCATGGATTCATCCTGGATCCGGCCGCGCTGATAGCCAGTTTCCATGGCGCCCAATACCCCGCCGCGCTCGGCGATGCGATCGAACTCCGCGAGCACCGCTTCTTCGACTAACTCCGTGAGTTCTTCTAGGATATAGGAGCCCTGATTGGGATTCTCGTTGGTCGCTAAGCCCCATTCCCGATTGATGATGAGCTGGATCGCCATTGCACGGCGCACAGACTCCTCGGTCGGCGTCGTGATCGCCTCGTCATAGGCATTGGTATGCAAACTGTTGCAGTTGTCATAAACCGCAATGAGGGCCTGCAGGGTGGTGCGGATATCGTTGAAATCGACCTCTTGCGCATGCAACGAGCGCCCTGAGGTCTGAATGTGATACTTCAATTTTTGACTACGATCATTGGCGCCATATCGGTCGCGCATGGCCACCGCCCAGATCCGCCGCGCGACGCGCCCCATGACGGTGTACTCCGGGTCCATGCCATTACTGAAAAAGAAACTCAGGTTGGGGGCAAACGCATCGATTGGCATCCCGCGCGCCAGATACGCTTCAACAAAGGTGAATCCATTGGCGAGGGTGAAAGCCAGCTGGCTAATCGGGTTCGCGCCGGCCTCCGCAATGTGATAGCCCGAAATGGAGACTGAATAAAAATTGCGCACCGCTTGGTCAATAAACCACTGCTGCACATCGCCCATCACCTTGAGCGAGAACTCGGTTGAAAAAATACAGGTGTTCTGGCCCTGATCCTCTTTGAGGATGTCGGCCTGAACGGTCCCCCGCACCGTGGCGAGCGCCTGCCCACGCAGGGCAACCGTTTCGACGGCATCAGGCGAACGGCCCTGCGCCTGCTCAAATGCCCGCAATTGCTGCTCAATCACGACGTTGAAAAACATCGCTAGGATCGTTGGCGCGGGTCCATTAATGGTCATCGACACGCTGGTCGAGGGCGCGCAAAGATCAAAGCCCTCGTAGAGCGCGCGCATGTCGTCGAGGGTGGCAATCGACACGCCCGAGTTGCCGACCTTGCCATAAATGTCAGGCCGCTCGTCGGGGTCCTGACCGTAGAGCGTGACGCTATCAAAGGCGGTCGAGAGGCGTTTCGCGGGCATTCCTTCGGAGAGCCGGCGAAAGCGCCGGTTGGTTCGAAACGGGTCGCCTTCGCCCGCGAACATTCGGGTCGGGTCTTCACCCTCACGTTTGAACGGAAAAACGCCCGCGGTGTAAGGGAAACGACCAGGTACGTTTTCGAGCAGTAACCACCGCAGTCGATCGCCCGCATCGGCCAACTCGGGCAACGCCACCTTGCGCACCCGGATCCCGGAGAGGCTGCGGGTCGTGAGGGGCGTCCGAATCTCATGGTCGCGGATCTTGACCACCTGCTCGTCCCCGGCGTAATCGGCCAGCAGGCGACCCCAACCCTGCAAAAGCGCCTGTGACGCGGGCGACAGGCGGGCCGTGCGAACCGCTTCGAGCCCCGCCAGGCGGCCCAGCAAGCTCGTGAGATCGTCGGTCGATCCGTCCTGCGGCGGCGCTTCGCGAACCATGCGCTGGGCGGCGGCGAGTTGCTGACACTCGCGCGCGATCCCGGCCTCTAAAAGAGCCTTAGCCTTGTAGGCACGCACGGCCTCGGCGATGTCCGCCAGGTAACGACTGCGCGCGCTCGGCACAATGGCCGACACCGATTGGCTGTGGCGTACGTGAACGACGGGCAGGCGCCCCTGCGCTACCGGCAAGCCGTGCTTGATCAGATGCGGCAACATGGCCTGGTAGAGCGCCGTCACCCCATCGTCAGCAAATCGGGAGGCCTGAGTGCCAAACACCGGCATCGACTCGGGGCCCCGGTCCCAGGCCTCGCGATTGCGCTGAACCTGTTTGGAAACGTCGCGCAGCGCATCCAGCGCGCCTTTACGATCAAATTTGTTGATCGCCACAAAATCGGCGAAGTCGAGCATGTCGATTTTTTCGAGCTGACTCGCCGCCCCGAACTCAGGGGTCATTACATACAGGCTCAGGTTGACATGCGGCACGATCGCGGCATCGCCCTGCCCAATGCCCGAGGTTTCAACGATGATCAGATCAAATCCACAGGCTCGACAAGCGGCAATGGTATCGGGCAGTGCACGCGAGAGCTCGCCACTGGCCTCGCGCGTGGCCATCGAGCGCAAGTACACCCGCTGGCTCGTCCCGTGGCCTTCGAGCGCAGTCGCATCGCCAGTCGCATCGCCAGTCGCATCGCCTTTTGCCGACCAAGGATGAATCGCATTCATCCGGATCCGGTCGCCCAGCAACGCACCACCGCTCTTGCGCCGGCTTGGATCGATCGAAAGAACGGCAATCCGCAGCCGGTCACCCTGATCCAGGCGAATCCGGCGAATCAGTTCATCCGTCAATGAGCTCTTTCCGGCGCCACCGGTGCCGGTGACCCCCAAGACCGGGGTCGGTGCAGCTTGCGCTGCGCCCAGCAGGGTGTTGCGCCAATCCGGGTCTAAACCGTCGGCTTCAATCGCTGAGATCAGACGCGCAAGCGCTGACCAATCTCCCTGGAGGGCCTTAAGGCTCAGCGGCGCGCGCGCGGTCAGGTCCTGATCGGCCTCGCGCACCATGTCCGCCACCATCCCCTGCAAGCCCAAGCGTTGGCCATCCTCAGGGCTGTAAATGCGGGTGACGCCGTAGGCCTGAAGGGCCTCGATTTCAGCCGGAATAATGACCCCGCCCCCACCACCAAACACGCGGATATGGGCCGCACCACGCGCACGCAGCAAGTCCACCATGTAACGGAAGAATTCGACATGGCCCCCCTGGTAGGAGCTCACCGCAATCCCGTGCACATCCTCCTGGATCGCGGCCGTGACGATCTCGTCCACCGAACGGTTGTGACCAAGATGAACCACTTCGACGCCTAGCGACTGGAGAATCCGGCGCATGATGTTGATCGACGCATCGTGTCCATCAAACAAGGCCGCCGCTGTGACGAATCGCAACCGACGTGGCACCCGGGCGTCAGACGCCTGCTGTATGGCGGATTCCGGATCGGATTTCGGATTGGTTTGCGGTTCGATGAGTGTCTGAAGAGCCATCTGTACTTCTCCTGCTCGTTCTAGGGCGTGGCCTGGCCGGCGATCCAGGCGCTTGTCAGTAAAGAGCCAGTGGCCACAAAGGTCAATAAGCCACGTAGCCGCAAAAACCAGGGTCCGATCCCGTATTGGGGCCAAGCCCGTTGATCGAACGCCCAGGCCAGCACCAAACCACCCGCGAGACCCAATAGCGCTGACTGCTCAGGCATCCAGGCCGCGGACCACGCAATCAATGAGGGTACGACGCTCCAGACGAGCGCAACACGGGCGGCTCGATCAGACAATCGTCCCGACAAGGCAAACCCCCAATGCAGGCCACCTAGAAACGCCAGGATGCTCGCCCCGTAGAGGATCAGACCGCGCAGGGCCCAGGTTGGCCCCAAGGTAGAACCGCCCCAAGCCAAAACCGCCAGTCCGACAAACGGTAGCAGACCGCCCAAACCCAAACCCAGCGCAAGGCGCTGATTGGCCGGTATCAAATCGACTGGATCCATAGTTCAGGCCGCGATGTTCTGATCGATCGGGCTCGGGCGAAACCGGTAAATGGCGGTCGACGCCCGTTTACCGGGCAGGATCGACACGCGCCGGCCACGCTCGTCCAGAAATGCGGCGTCCACGATCGTCATCCCCAGCGCACGGAGAAAGTTTTCAAAATCCAGAATGGTCGCCAAATGCAGATTGGGGGTGTCGTACCACTCAAAAGGCAGAGCCCGCGACATCGGCATCCGGCCCAGGGCGAGTGACCAAAGGTGCCTCCAATGGCCAAAATTCGGGAACGAAATGATTGCCTCCTGGCCGATTCGGCCCATCTCGCGAACCACGCGCTCGGTGTGCTGAGTCGCCATGATCGCCATCGACAGCACCACGAACTGAAACTGGTTGGCGCCAAACATATCGAGGCCCTGCTCGATGTTTTGCTGAATGACATCAACCCCTCGCGAGGTGCAAGCCAGCACCTGCGCATCGTCAATCTCCACCCCGTAGCCGCTGCAATGACGCTCACGCGCCAACCAGTCGAGCAAGGCACCGTCACCGCAACCCAAATCCAGCACCCTGGAATCACGACCGATCCAGGCAGCAACCTGCTCCAGATCGGGTCGCAACAAGCCGCCCGTTAGCCTGGTCATGCGCGATCGCCTTGTGCAGAGCCGGGTGGGATGCCCGGTGCGATCTGCACCGCCACCCGCTCAAAGTACGCCCGCACGAGCGCGTGATAGCGCGCATCGTCCAACAAAAAAGCATCATGCCCATGAGGCGCATCAATCTCGCCGTAGGTCACGCGGCGACGATTGGCCAACAAAGCCTGCACGATCTCGCGCGATCGAGCCGATGTGAATCGCCAATCTGAGGTAAACGAAATCACGAGGAAATCCGCCGCCGCCGCCGTCATCGCCGCGCTGAGATCGCCACCAAATGAAGCCGCTGGATCAAAATAATCGAGCACGCGGGTGATCAAGAGGTAGGTATTGGCATCAAAGTACTGACTGAACTTATCGCTCTGATAACGCAGATATCGCTCAATCTGAAATTCAATATCGAATGTGTAATCGTACTGATCGCGCTGATTAATCAACTCGCGACCAAATTTCTGCGCCATCGCATCACCGGCCTGGTACGTGATGTGCCCAATCATGCGTGCAACCATCAATCCACGTTTGGGTGTCACGCCGTAATCGTAAAAACGGCCATTATGAAAATCGGGATCGGTCAGGATGGCACGACGAGCCACCTCATTGAAGGCGATGTTTTGTGCGGATAGTTGTGGTGTCGAGGCGATGACGACGCAATGGGCCACCCGCGCGGCATACAGCGTACTCCAAGCAAGCGCCTGCATGCCCCCGAGCGAACCGCCCATGACCGCTGCAAAACGCTCTATACCAAGGGCATCCGCAAGACGCGCCTGCGAGTGGACCCAGTCCTCGACCGTGAGCACGGGGAAATCCGGGCCATAACGACGTCCGGTCAAGGGATCGCGAGTCATCGGTCCCGTCGAACCAAAGCAGCTGCCGAGGTTATTGACTCCGATCACGAAAAATCGGTCGGTATCGACGGGCTTGCCGGGCCCAACCATGTTGTCCCACCATCCTCGCTGTTCGGGTGCGCCGGCGTATACGCCCGCGACATGGTGTGATGCGTTCAGCGCATGGCAAATCAGGACCGCATTACTGCGTTCAGAGTTCAGTTCGCCATAGGTCTCATAGACCAGTTCGTAGCCACTCAGCATGGCACCACTCGCCAGCGCGAGGGGCCTCTCAAAGGTCATACGGTGCGGGTGTGCGATCAATCGAACGCCCTCAGTCAAACCGCAGCGCCTGGCGCGCGGCTTGGCGCGCGGCGTCGACCGTCAGGTCGAGCAGCGCCTGCTTGACCTGAAGCAGAGCGGTCGAATTCATTGAGAATTCGCGTAATCCCATGCCGACCAGAACAGCCGTTGCGAGTGGATCGCCGGCCATTTCACCGCAAACAGCCACGGGCCGACGCGCCCGCCGCGCCGCCGCGATAGTCCTCGCGATCAAGCGCAACACGGCCGGATGCATCGGATCATAGAGCGCCGCGACGCGGGGATCGGAACGATCGATCGCGAGCGTGTATTGCGTCAAGTCGTTGGTCCCAATCGACAAAAAATCCAAATTGCGGGCAAAGACATCCGCGGCAATCGCGGCCGCCGGCACCTCGATCATGCCACCCACGGGCATGGCCGGATCAAAGCGCTGGCCGCGTTCGCTGAGTGTCTCGCGGGCTTGCATCAATAGCCTGCGGGTCGAAAGGATTTCACTCGGATGGGTCAGCATCGGAATCAATAGCCGGACCGGACCGAGCGCAGAGGCCCGCAAAATAGCCCGGAGCTGAACCTTAAAAAGCTCGGGCTCAGCGAGACAAAAACGAATCGCACGCCGCCCCAGGGCCGGATTTTCAGCGAAATGTGAACCGCCCGGATGTACGGACTCGGCCCCGGTTCGGGGCAACGCCTTGTCTGCACCGACATCAATCGTCCGAATCGTGACGGGCCTCCCGGCCATCGTCCGAATCACCTCCGCATAGGCCTCGACCTGTTCATCCTCATCGGGCAATTGCTTCCGGTTCAAAAAGAGAAACTCGGAGCGCAGGAGGCCAATCCCTCCCGCGCCCTGCGCCAGCGCATCGATCGCCTCCGCAGGCAACTCGATATTGCCCTGCAGGGAGATCGGTACGCCATCGAAGGTCGCTGCGGGCAGCGGCAGAAGCGATTGGAGACGGACCCGATGACGCCGGTGCTCGGCCCCGCGCCGCTCAACTTGCTCGAGCAATTCAGGATCGGGATTTACCACCAACACGCCGGCATCGCCGTCGACCACCACGAGATCATCGTCGCGAATCAGGCTGGCCACATCGGTCAGCCCGACGACCGTGGGTTTCGCCAGGCCTCGTGCCACGATCGCGGCATGCGACGCGGTTCCCCCAAGTTCGAGAGCAAAGGCGCAGGCGTTGCGCCAAAGCAGAAGATCGGCGGGCGCGGGCTCGGTGGCGATCACCACGAGCGAGTCGATTGCCTCGCCAGCCCGCGGATCATGCGGCCCGTTGTCCAACATGGCGCGCAGCACCCGATTAACGATCTGGCGGACATCGATCACACGCTCGCGCAGGTAGGGATCCTCAAACGCCAAAAACTGTTCGACCAGCTCTTCCGCCTGAGCGGCATACGCCCATTCTGCGTTGCAGGCTTGATGACGAATTCGGGTCCGCGCGCCTTCAACCAGCGTCGCGTCTACCAGCATCTGACCGTGAACGTCCAGCATCGCGGCCGCTTCGACCGGAGCATCCACCGGCAGGTCCTGTGCGATCGCCTGCAATTCGGCTTGAACACGACCGATTGCGACGTCGAGTCGGTTGAGCTCGGTCGCCACTTCCCCGGGCGCGATCCGACGCTGGGGCGCATCGCGCAATGCCGTCGACAACACCCGGGCGCGGCCCACGGCAACGCCTCCGCCCAAGGTCTTGCCGTGCAGAACGAACATCGCCATCGTCAATTCCTGCACTCACTCATACGTGCAATTCGTCATTCGTGCGCTTCGTTAAAACCGGACGCGAACAGATCGACCAGCGCGGCCATCGCCTCAGACTCATCAGGTCCGTCCGTTTCGATGCCGATTACGGTGCCCTTGGGCGCCGCCAGCATCATGACGCCCATGATGCTCTTTCCATTGACCCGTCGACTATTGCGGGTTAACCAGACTTCGGCGCGAAAACGCGATGCCAACTGACTGACTTGAGCTGAAGGCCGCGCATGCAGACCGAGCGGATTGACGACCTGGACTTCTCGATTCTGCATCGGACTTACTCGGCAAGCGGTGGGGGCAACACCTGGACGACCGCCTCGCGGCCCCCCACCAGGAGTCGGCCGACCAGATCACCCAATGGCTGCGGCCGACGTCGGTCAGTCAGGCCCTTCACCAGCATCGGCAGGTTGACGCCCGCCAAAACCGCGACCCGGTTAGCCTCGGCCAGACGCGACGCGACGCGCGATGGGGTCGCGCCCCAGACATCGGTGAGGACCAAGACGCCGCTCCCGTCATTGATCCGTTTGAGCAATTCACGAGCTGAATTGACAGCGACCTCGGGGTCCTCATCGGGAATGACATCGAGCGCGGCCAATTGCGCCGGCAGACGCCCGAAAATATGGCGGGTGCAATGCAGCAAGGCGGTGCCCAGCGGTTCGTGACTCACAACCAGAATGCCAATCATGGCAGGCCCGCTGATGCCCCCAACGATGTTCCCGCAGCCACTCCCACCTTGTCGTTGACCGCCCGCTCGAGTGCAACGATAAACGCCTGGGCCACATCGAAACCGGTTTGTTGTGTGATTTCACGAAAGCAGGTCGGACTCGTCACGTTGACCTCGGTCAGACAGTCTCCAATCACATCCAGACCGACCAGCAAGAGGCCGCGAGCTGCGAGGATCGGCGCCAGCGCAGTGCCAATTTGACGGTCTCGCGTACTGAGCGGACGAGCAACCCCGGTACCACCCGCGGCCAGATTGCCGCGTGATTCGCCCGCCGCCGGAATTCGAGCCAGGCAATACGGCAACACTTCACCACCAATCAGCAGCACGCGCTTATCACCGTCTGCAATCTGCGGCAGAAAGCGTTGTGCCATCACGGTCCGAGTCCCAAAGCGATGCATGGTCTCCAGAATCACTGACAGGTTTGGGTCATCGGCACGGGCCCGAAAAATCGACGCCCCACCCATGCCATCGAGCAATTTGAGAACCGCTTCCCCGTTCTCCACCACGAAGGCGCGCAGCCGCGCGGGATCGCGTGAAACCAGGGTGGGCGCCGTGAATTGCGCAAACTCAAGAATCGCGAGCTTTTCGTTGTGATCACGCAGCGCACGCGGATCGTTAAAAACCCGCGCGCCCTCGGCTTTGGCGCGCTCCAAGAGCTGGGTCGCGTACAGGAACTCCAGATCAAACGGCGGGTCCTTGCGCATCACGATGGCATCAAAACCCGCCAGCGCTAAAAGTTCCACCTCACCCCGAACAAACCAACGGACCGCCGGGGCGCCCCCGCTCCAGCCATCGTAGCTCGCGGCATCATCAGCCGCGGCCACGGTCGAGGCGTCCCGCTGAAGTTCAATCCGTGCAACCTGCGCCGCGAGGCGACACGACCGGCCGTCGCGCCCGGCCAGGGCGGCCGCGCTCGATAAGGCAACCAAGTCCGAGGTATCACAGGCGTACAGCGAATGGCCGCGCTCCTGCGCCTGCACCATCATGGCGTAGGTCGAGTCCTTGTAGGTTCGAAAGGACTCGAGCGGGTCGGCAACAAAGAGCAATCGCATGCGGGATCCAGGGTTGATGTTCAGTCGGGTTATCCGGTCGCGTTATTCGGTCGCGTTATCCGGTCCGGGTTGACCGGGTGCGGTTTGCTCCAGTTCAACCGACGCGGCCAACAGCGCGAGGCGGGCAATCACGCCATAAGCATAAAACCGGTTCGGCGCATCTTCGAGCGCCGCCGCATGGTCGGGACGGTTACAGGGCCCTGCAAAGGGCAAAGGCACAAACCGCATGCCAGGGGCATTCAGATTTTCGTCGCGGCCACGCTCGGAATTGACACGATAGAAGCCTCCAACCACACACCGATCGATCATGTAGACCACCGGCTCTGCATTACCCGCCTCAATTGCCTCAACCGTCGGCACCCCCTCCTGCAGGATCACTTCTTGGACCGAGCGCCCCTCTTTACCGACCGCCATCTTATTGCGGGTCCGGCGATTCAGGTTGAGCATGTCCGAAGGGTCGCGAACGCTCATCACCCCCATCCCATAGGTGCCCGCATCGGCTTTGACGATCACAAAGGGCTGCTCCTGAATGTCGTATTCGCGATACTTGGCACGCACCTTGGCCAATAACCACGCGACGTTGTCCTGCAGACAACCCTCGCCTTCTCGGGCCTGAAAATCGACCTGCCCGCAGGTTGCAAAATAAGGATTGATCAGCCAGGAATCGATGCCCAGCATCTGGGCAAACTGCTGCGCTACTTCCGCGTACGCGCTGAAATGATGCGACTTGCGCCGCACCGCCCAACCTGCATGTAGCGGGGGCAGGAGCACCTGATCGCGCAGGCCCTGCAACATGGCGGGCAGCCCAGCGGACAGATCGTTATTGACCAGGATCAGGTCCGGATCAAAGCCCTCAAGACCCAGCCGGTCAGCGCGCCGGCGCAGCGGCTCGACCAGCAACTGCTGCCCGTGCGCGGCATCGAGCAGGGTCGGCTCCGTCACCTCCGGGTTCAGCGATCCATAACGAACCGTCACCCCGGCCTGGTGCAGGATTGTCCCAAGGCGGAGCACATTGGCCAGATAAAACTGATTCCGGGTGTGGTTCTCCGGGATGAGCAACAACTCACTGGCCGCTGGACAGGCCCGCTCGATGGCTGCCATCGCCGCTTGAACCGCCAGCGGCAAAGCATCGTCCGACAGGTTATTGAACCCGCCAGGATACAAATTGGTGTCCACGGGAGCGAGTTTGAACCCCGCGTTACGCAAATCGACCGAGCCGTAAAAGGGCGGGGTGTGGTCCTGCCACTGCAGCCGAAACCAACGCTCAATTTCAGCGCTCGCGTCCAGAAGGCGGCGCTCCAGATCTTGTAGCGGTCCTTCAAGCGCGGTGATGAGGTGCGGAACCATGGGCATTGCCTCCAGAAAGCATTCGACCCCGTACGGTCAGCGAAACACAACCGTCCGGTGACCATTTAGCAGCACACGGTCCTCAAGGTGGTACTTCAGGGCACGAGCCAACACCGTCTTTTCAATATCGCGGCCGTACCGCACGAGGTCTTCGGGGGCATCGTCATGGTCGATCCGGACCACATCCTGTTCAATGATCGGCCCCTCGTCTAAGGCCTCGGTCACATAGTGGCTGGTTGCCCCGATCAGTTTGACGCCCCGATCAAAGGCCTGGTGATAGGGCTTGGCCCCGGCAAAGCTGGGCAAAAAGCTATGGTGGATATTTAGAATCTGCCCCGGATAACGCTGGCACAGCGCCGGTGGAAGGATCTGCATAAACCGCGCCAGAACGATGAGATCAGCCGAGGCCGCCTCCACCAGCGCCTCAATGTGACTGAATGCCGCCGCTTTGTGGGTGGGCTCAAATGGAACGTGATGAAAGGTCAACCCGTACCACTCGACGGTTCGGCGCAAGTCCTCGTGGTTCGAGATCACGCATGGGATATCGCAATCGAGCTCCCCCGAGCTCCAGCGGTACAGCAAATCCACCAGGCAATGGTCAATTCGACTCACCAGGACCACCATGCGTTTGCGGCGCGCAGAATCTCCAAGTCGCCAAGTCATCCCAAAGCGCTGCGCAATCGGCGCGAATTCATGCTCCAAGGCTTGCGCAAGCGTGTCGGGATCGATTGACGAACCCAGAATGACGTTGCGCATAAAAAACCGACCCGTGGTCCGATCGGAGTGATGATTAGCCTCGACGATCCACCCACCGCGGTCGGCCAAAAACTGACTCACGGCCGCCACAATCCCCACGCCATCGGGGCAGGTCATGGTCAGAGTCAGCGTACGTTCGGTTTGCATGGCGTTTGCGTTCAACGTGAGAGGGCAACGGTCGCGAGACTAGCAGATCGTCCCGCCCGTGGGTTCTGCCCGCCACAGACAAAAAAGCGGCGGAACCTCCGGAGAGGGTCCGCCGCCAAAGCGCATCCGTCAACGCGCGCAGGAGACTAACCACCAACAAACATCGAACAACACTCGAGAAAATTAAGAGTGATACGCGGACTCGCCGTGCGACGAAATATCGAGTCCTTCGCGCTCTTCGTCTTCAGAGACCCGCAAGCCCACGACCAAATCGACCAGCTTGTAGGCGATTACCGACACGACCCCGGACCAAATGATCGTCGTGCCGACGGCCTGCGCCTGAATCCAGACCTGGTCCATGATGGAGTAGTCGGGCGACACCGCATTGGTGACGTAATTGAAGACACCGGTGCCGCCTAGGGATGGCGCCGCGAACACCCCGGTAAGCAAGGCCCCGAGAATGCCGCCCACTCCGTGCACACCAAACACGTCAAGCGAATCGTCCGCACCGAGCAGGCGCTTCAGGCCGTTAACACCCCACAGGCAGACAACGCCGGCGAACAAACCAATCACGATCGCACCCATCGGCCCGACGTAACCACAGGCCGGCGTAATCGCAACCAGACCAGCCACTGCGCCCGAGGCCGCTCCAAGCATCGACGGTTTGCCCTTACTCATCCACTCCGCGAACGACCAAGACACCGTGGCGGCCGCCGTCGCGACGAAGGTGTTGACGAAGGCTAGCGCAGCAACCCCATTGGCCTCGAGGTTGGAGCCCACGTTGAATCCAAACCAGCCCACCCACAAGAGTGATGCCCCGATCATAGTGAATGCCAGCGAATGCGGCGCCATGGCCTCGCGCCCGTAGCCCAGCCGTTTGCCGATCATGAAGGCGCCGACCAGACCGGCGATCCCGGCGTTGATGTGCACCACCGTTCCACCCGCAAAGTCGAGCGCGCCCTTCGCCCACAGAAAGCCTGCATTCGCCGTTACAGCCTCAAGCGAAGCAGCATCGGTAATCGCGTCTGGACCCGCCCAGTACCAAACCATGTGTGCAATCGGCAAATAAGAGAACGTGAACCAGAGGACGCAGAACAGCAGCGCGGCCGAGAACTTGATGCGCTCGGCAAAGGCGCCAACGATCAGGATCGGGGTAATGGCCGCAAAGGTGCACTGGAAGGCAACAAAAATCAGTTCCGGGATGTAGACGCCCTTGCTGAAGGTCGCCGCCACCGAGTCGGGATTGATGCCCTTCAAGAACAATTTGTCGAGGGTGCCGTAGAACATCCCGTCGCCCCCAAAGGCAAGCGGGTAGCCATAGATGACCCATAGCACCGTGACGACCGAAAAGATCATCATGGTCTGCATCAAGATCGACAACATATTCTTGGCCCGCACCAGACCTCCATAAAACAGCGCCAGCCCGGGGATCGTCATGAGGATCACCAGAACCGTCGCGACAATCATCCAGGCGGTATCGCCTTTGTTGGGTACCGGGGGCGCAGCGGCGGCATCGACAGCGGGGGCCTCAGGGGCTGCTTCAGCCTTGGCCATCGCCGCGTCAGGAGCCGCGGCCGGTTTGGCCTCAGCCGATTTCGTATCGTCAGCCTGGGCTATCACCGCGGCAGTTCCAGGGGCCGTCGTGGCTAGAGTTGGAGCCGCCTTGTCCTGCGCGACTGCGGGCAACCATGCCCCCAGGCCCAGCACCGCTGCCAGCAGCAGCGTCGAAAAGGTGCGTTTCATGGATTGGAGTCCTCTCGTTTTTTGTTCAAGGAATGAGGTCAAATGAAAGATCAGAGCGCGTCTTGCCCGGTTTCGCCGGTTCGGATTCGAACGACCTGTTCCAGATCGAAAACAAAAATCTTGCCGTCACCGATCTTTCCGGTCCGGGCCGAAGCCTCGATCGCTTCGATGACACGTTCCACCAGGTCCTCAGAGACTGCGGCCTCGAGCTTGACCTTGGGCAAAAAGTCCACCACGTACTCGGCACCCCGGTAGAGCTCGGTATGGCCTTTTTGTCGACCAAACCCTTTGACCTCAGTGACGGTAATGCCCTGAACCCCAATGGTCGAAAGGGCCTCCCGAACTTCGTCCAACTTGAATGGCTTGATGATCGCGGTGATCAGTTTCATAAAGGTTCTCCAGGCGAGGGCGGCCCGTTCGCACGGGCCGCGGGGCTTCAGGCAGGTGGCGACTTAGAACGTTTTGCCGAGCGAGAGTACGAGTGATGTCTTGCCGGCTGACTTGGCAGCCAAAAGATCGGTCGCAAAGAAACCTTTTTTCGTAGTCCCATAGACCGCCAGCGTGCCAATGTAGCCGCCGCCAATGTCCATTCCCGCACTGACCTTGTAGTCCCCGACGGTCTTGGGCAAAGACTGTGCAACGGAGGAAACATCCCCAGCCTGAACGAGCTCGGGCTGCTTATTGTTCTTCAGGCTGAGCAACCCATAATGTGCTCCAACCGTGACGCCGCTGAATTCTTGCGAGTAGCTCAGATCCAGGTAGGTCGTGCCATCGGTCTTTTTCCGAGCATCAACCAAAGCCGCGGTCTTGAAGTAATCGCCGGTGGCGTAAAACAACTTGCCCGAGAATGGGCCGTAGGTCAGGCCCCCGTAGATCTCGGTGTTATCGATTTTTTCGCCTTGAGCAGGCCCTGGAACCACTTGGCCACGGGCGTTCACGACCGTCGGGGACGCGTAATCCTTCCCGCTCTTGGCGTACATGTAGTGCAGAACGCCGACATCAAAGCCGAGGTCCTTCATGAGTTCGCCCTTGAAACCCCCGTAGAGGTCGGTCTCCAGGCTCGCGCCGTTGTAGAGGGCTTGAGCCACGTTGGAGTTCCAGTTCCCGAGGTAGAAACCAGACGAGTGCGCCACATCAAAACCGCCCTGAAAAGCCGGGCCAAAATTGGTCTGGCTAAAGCCGCGGAAGCGATAGTCCGAGATCAGGGTCGCATTGCCGGTAACGGTCCAGTCGGGCGTGGGCGCTGGTGCCGCCGCTGGGGCCGCCGTTTGCGCGACCGAAGTCATGGCCACCGCACTCAGTGCAGCCGCCAAACTGACAGAAATCATGGTCTTTTTCATGAGGAAATCTCCTGTGGATACAAACGGATCAAAAACTCGGCACCGCGTGTGACCGATGACGGCTTTGTGACTGACGGAGCCTTTGCACGAGCTATGCCAACCAAATTCAGGGGCCAACTTGGTGCATGAGCCCTAGTCAATTCCTGAAAAAGCTTGGAAAACCGGGCCTCAATCGGCTCGTCCCTCAAAAAAGCCCGCTTATGGTGCGTCGGGCGCTCATCCGGTGCAACTGTATTCGCGACCGCTTCGCCCACCGTGACGGGCCGCACAGGACCCGATCAGACCCGCCGTTGCGCGCATCGGTCGCGCATCGGTCGCACATCAAACGCTCACCGGTCATCCTCGATCTCGCGTGCTAGACTCGATTCACCATGGATCGACAAGCATTTTTCGACGATTTGCAGCATCGGGTCCTGGGGCTCTTGCGCTCTGGGCCCGCTACTGATCTCGAACGCAACCTGAAGGCCCTCTTAGGGCAGGCCTTTCAGCGCCTTGAACTGGTCACCCGCGAAGAATTCGAATTGCAGCGTGAACTGCTGTCGCGAACCCGCGAAAAGCTCGACGCCTTAGAAAAACAAGTCCACCAGTTCGAGGCCCGCCAGGCGCGAACACCCAGCGCTGGTGGCGAATCTCCGCAGGACTCGTCGCACCCTCCGTCACACTGACACCCCCCGCTTGCGCCTTGGCGCCGTCGGTCTGGAGCGCTCATGGCGTTGGCCATTGTTCACAGCCGGGCGCTCGTCGGCAGCAGCGCGCCAGCAGTCACAGTCGAAGTGCATCTAGCCAACGGCTTACCCAACTTCCAAATTGTCGGATTACCAGACGCTGAGGTTCGCGAATCGCGTGAGCGGGTTCGGGCTGCACTGCAGCAAAGCGGATTTCAGTTCCCGACCCGCCGGATCACCGTCAACCTAGCCCCGGCCGATTTGCCCAAGCGCTCCGGCCGCCTGGATTTACCCATTGCGCTGGGGATCCTCGTAGCGAGCGATCAGTTACCCGCGGACCAGTTGGACCAGCTCGAATGTGTCGGCGAGCTGTCCCTATCCGGCTCCTTGCGCGCCAGCGGCCGGGGTGTTTTGGGAATCGCGCTGGCGAACCGCCGCGATCCGGCCCGCCGAGCCTTGATGCTGCCGCGTCGGGACGCTCTCGAAGCCCGGTTGGTTCAAACCATGCTCCGCGAAACCCTCCAGGCGCCCATCCTTGGGCTGGCTTCACTCACCGAAGCCGCTCAGGTACTGCGCGGAGAAACCCCAGCGGGCGCGGCAGGGGCGCAATCAGACCTGGCTGACCCGGTGAACCGGACGGACCCGATGGATCTGGCCGAACTGACCGACCAAACGGATCTGGCGGATGTGCGTGGTCAACCCGCAGCCAAACGGGCGCTTGAAATCGCCGCCAGTGGGGGCCATGCACTGCTACTCAGTGGCCCACCAGGGACTGGGAAATCGATGCTGGCGCAACGACTTGCCGGGCTCCTACCCCCCATGACCGATGAAGAAGCGCTCGAATCAGCCACCCTCTCAAGCCTGAATGGCACCTTCGATCCCCGTCGCTTTGGCCGCCGCCCAATCCGTAGCCCGCACCATTCGACCACGATGAGCGCACTGATTGGTGGTGGCCATCCGCCCCGCCCCGGCGAGATATCCCTCGCCCACCACGGTTTACTGTTTCTGGATGAACTCCTGGAATGGCGCCCGAAGACCTTAGACGCGCTGCGCGAGCCCCTCGAAACGGGTCTGATCCAACTCGCTCGGGCCGACCGGCAGGCGCAATTTCCGGCGCGTTTTCAACTAGTCGCCGCGACTAACCCCTGCCCTTGCGGCTTCCTCGGTACCCCGCAATGCCTCTGTACCAGCGAACGCGTGCAACGCTACCGTTTGCGCCTCTCGGCACCCCTGCTCGACCGGATCGATCTGTTTGTGCACGTAGCGGCCCAACCGGGCGTTGCCTTGCTGACACCGCCAGACGGCGAAACGAGCGCGACGGTGCGCCTTCGGGTCACGCGGGCACGGCAACGCCAACAAGAGCGCCAAGGCGTCCCCAACGCCTGGCTCTCGGCGCAAGCCCTTGACCAGCACTGTGTCACCACAAGCGCTGCGCATGCATTACTGACCCAATCGGCCCAGCGCTTGGATCTGTCGGGTCGTGGCTTGCATAGGGTCCTGCGGGTGGCGCGCTCAATCGCCGATCTGGACTCGCAAGAACAGCTCTCGATCGAGCATGTGGCCGAAGCCCTGTCCTTGCGGCTGCCGACGCCGGCGCGGGCGACCTAGCGATCCGCCCCGGGCGGTGCCATGGCGCGCGCCATCCAGCGTGCTACGGACGCAGATTCGTCCTCCATTCGGCGCAGGACTCCTGATCGGTCCTCGAGGTCGCGGTTCTGACTCAGCTTGAACTTTCCACGCAGGCTCGTCAGCGGGATTTCCAGACAAACAATTGCGGTGAGCATCGTATCGACGTAGTCCGCTGGGGCATCCGTGACCGCCCACGGGCGATCACGGCTCGCCTCAAAGTGACGGGTCAAGCGACTAACCGTCCCATGGGCAGCCTCGGGCGAAAGAATCTGCAAAGGACCCCGAGCCTCCACCACCGCATAGTTCCAGGTCGGTACGACCCGGCCATGTCGCGCCTTGGACGGATAGGCTTGCGGCGAGACATACGCATTGGGACCCTGAAAGACCACCAACACCTCGCGACTAGGGGCCACCGCATCGGGCGCAGCGGCAAAATCCAACGAATCAAGAGAATCAAGGGAATCCAGCGATCGTATCGACTCGAATGATCTCCAGACCGGATTCGCGCGAGCGACATGCCCAACCAATGTCCCGAAATCCCCCCGATTCGTTTCGAGCAAAAAGGGAATCGGATTAACCACCGGCATACCGGCCACATCCTGGGTGATTAACAGCCCCAGCGGGTGGGCCTGCACGAGCGGATGCAACAGTTCGAGCCGAGTTTCCTCAAAGTGGGCGGGGCGGTACATCGGCAGCTCTCGTTATTTCAGGTTCGGCCGTTCTGGGGCCCACCCTCGCCTTGGGACCTTTCCGGTGCCCGTTCTGGATGATCGGCCCCCAGAGGCGCATCCAACCACCAGTCCCTGCGATTGTCACCCGAGGCGATTCGAACGCTCTGCGCGTCAGGCGCGCGAAAGCCCCAGGACTTCGTATTCTGTGCCCGATGGAAAAAGAGCGTCCAGACTTCGTTCATCGACTCAGGCAGCAAAACTCGGTGAAAGGTCGATCCCCGCAACCAGTTAAACCGTCGAACGATGCGCGCACCCCCCTCGCGTTGCTCTTGATAAAAACCCGCCAGCACGATCGAACCGGCCCACGACCAGGGATGGTCGTGTAATCCGCGATCGGGATCACTGCCTACAAAACGATGCAAATAACAGCGGACTCCAACCCAAGTACCCAAGTAATAACGCTCCAGGTAAGGGACGCCACTTTCACTGATCACCCGTAACCGACGATGCCCTGACCATCGGTACAAAAGCGAAACCATGCGTTGGCGAATCATCAGTCGGCCAAAAACAGAACTTGGAGTTGGGAGTTTCTGTCAGTCTGGCGGGGAAATGCCGCATCAAAAAATGCTACCTTTTGATTCATCACGTTGCTTGCAACAAATACAATTTTTGGGGAGTTTTATGGAAGTGCCTGCGCCCACCATCGAGTTGGCAGTTTATGAAAAACGCCTCCAATCGATCAGTACCCAACTTGATCCTCGCGAGCGTTCGCTCGTGTTGCGCTTTGCGCAGGATCTGCTGTTGCTCGGCACTGAGCTCTATTCTCCTCCGAATGCAATGCTTGCCGAAATCGATGACGACTTGAACCCGGACAGTGATCTGGATGAAGAACCCGTGGAACAACTCCGGCTACTCCACCAGACGCACTGAATCCAGAAAATTAGACGCCTGCTCGGCGTCCACCTCCGCGCCGAGCACAACCCACTGCCAAACGCGATTCCCGCGGGCCACAAAAATGGCCCGCATTCGCGCCGGCGCATCCTGAATCCGCCCCTGCGCCTCGATCAGCACGCCTGACTGTCGCCCACGCTCCAAGCCCGCCGAGTTAACCAAGGGCACCGCCCGGGTCTGCACCGCCACCTCGGTGCCGCCCAGATTTCGCACCATCGCAGCCCTCATGTCTGCGATAGCCTGCGCGCGCACCCCTTCATCGTCCGCGGGCAACGTCGCACCCCCGGCGATGAACATCGTCTGATCGACCCGCACACCCTGCTGGCGCATTTCGAGCGTTAGGTTGCCCAGCAAGATGGTTCGAACGGCCACATCGGGTTTACCGGGAAAGAGCACCCGCATGCCCAAGGCCGGATCCCCCGCTTCACGCCAGTCATACTTGGGGGAGCAAGCGCTAAGGAGCAGCACCCAAATCAGGGGCCGGAGCACGCCCGAAAATTGCTGATTTTGCAATTTCTGCGATTTCTGCCGCTTCTGCTCTATTTGCATCTTTTCTTGCGCCAAGTTCGGTCTGTTCAGCAGTTTCGCCCAACTGGAGACCCTTCCATGCTTTACGAATTCCGCTCCCGCGCGACCGGTACCGTGGTCATGACCGCCGACGTAGCCGAACCACTCTTGCGCGCCATGGGAAAAGAACCCACCCCATCGGGAATCGTCACAGTCGCCCAACTGCCCGACATCATCGCCCGACTCGAGCGGGCACGGGCGCAGTCATCGGTGGAGGCGCCCGCGAAAACTGACCATCCCTACACACAAGCCTCCACGCACCCCAACACGCACCCCTCCACACAAGCTTCTACGAAAGCTTTGACACACCTGGACCCCGAGATGCCCGAGCCCCCCGTTTCCTTTGGCGCACGCGCCTGGCCACTGCTCGATCTGCTTAAAGCAGCGCATGCGGCTGGCCGTGACGTTGTCTGGGGCGTCTAATTCAAAGGCTTTGGAGCCCTTTACTCAGTCCACCCACTCAGTCCACCCACTCAGCCCAACGCAGACGCCAGTTCACGTCGCGCCCGATCGAGGGTCCAGGCCCGGCGCCGCGCCGCATCGGCCAGCTGATCTTCACCAATTCGTCCAACATTGAAATAACGTGCCTGCGGATGCGCCAGATAGAAGCCCGCCACTGCCGCGGCCGGGGTCATTGCGCCTGAATCGGTAAGGGTCATCCCGAATTGCTCGGCCCCCAAGACCCGAAACAGATCGGCTTTGACCGGATGCTCGGGGCACGCGGGGTACCCCGGGGCAGGACGAATCCCTCGATACTGTTCGGCCACGAGATCACCGATTTCCAGAGCCTCGTCTGGGGTGTACCCCCAAAACTCGCGCCGCACGCGCTCGTGGAGCCACTCGGCAAACGCCTCCGCGAGGCGATCGGCAAGCGCTTTCAACAGGATGGCCGAATAGTCATCGCCCGCCAACTCAAAGGCTTCAGCGCGTTTGTCCACGCCCAAACCGGCGGTCACCGCGAAGAGCCCGATATGGTCCGTAATACCGACTCCCGCTGGCGCAATAAAATCGGCCAGGGCTGCGTTGGGTGTCCGAGCACCCGCCTCATCGGGGGTTCGGGCCAATTGTTGACGTAAGCCGTGCCAGACAAACAAAGGCGCTGGCGCCTCTTCGACGCCCGCAAAGCGTTCCGGTGCCCAAACCGCAATATCTTCATGATTGACCGCAGCGGCCGGCAAAATTGCGAACGCCCCCTGAGCGGTCAACCAGCGCTCGCGCACGATCCGCTCCAACATCGCTTGGGCGTCCGCAAAGACCCGTCGCGCCTCAACACCAACGACCGTATCATCAAGAATCGCCGGATAGCGTCCAGCCAGATCCCAGACCTGGAAAAAGGGTGTCCAGTCAATGTAGGGGACTAGACTCGACAAATCGACCTTTTTCAGAGCACGTACACCCGTAAACCGGGGCGTCATTATCTCTCCCGCCGCCACTGACCCCGCCCAGTCGATGGCCACCCGATTGGCACGCGCCTCTTCAAGCGTCGCCAGGACTGGGCCTTTTTTGCCCGCATGCTGCAAGCGGATCCGATCGTAATCGGCCTGCGTCTGCGCGATGAAGTCCGCGCGCGATTCCCGCGAGATCAGGCTCTGCGCGACTGGCACCGATCGGCTTGCGTCGGGGACATAGATCACGGGACCCGAGTAATGCGGCGCAATCTTGACTGCCGTATGAACTCGGCTGGTCGTCGCACCGCCAATCAGTAACGGAATTCGACGGCTACTGAACCACGGGTCGCGCTCCATTTCGCGCGCCACATTGGCCATCTCCTCGAGCGATGGCGTAATCAGTCCAGACAGCCCCACGACATCGACGTTCTCAGCCTTGGCGACCTCGAGAATTTTCGCGGCCGGCACCATCACGCCGAGATTGAGTACATCAAAGGCATTGCACTGCAGCACCACCGCGACAATGTTTTTACCGATGTCATGGACGTCGCCTTTGACGGTGGCGATCAAAACCTTGCCCTTGGCGGCAGCCACCGTCCCCGTTGCGGCCGCATGGGCCGCTTTTTCGGCCTCGATGTAAGGCACCAGGTGGGCCACTGCCTGCTTCATCACGCGCGCGCTCTTGACCACTTGGGGCAAAAACATTTTGCCAGCGCCAAAGAGATCGCCCACATGGTTCATCCCGTCCATCAGCGGCCCCTCGATCACCTCGATCGGGCGTGCAGCCTCGCTACGAGCCTCTTCCGTGTCGGCCACAATCCATTGCGTGATGCCATGGACCAACGCGTGGGTCAGCCGCTGATTGACCGGTAAGGCGCGCCAGGCTAGATCTTCTTCGCGGCGCGCACTGCCACCCCGTACCGTGGACGCAAATTCGATGAGTCGCTCGGTCGCCGACTTCCCGTAATCGGGATGATCCGGCGCAAATTCAGCGCCATCGAGCGCACGCGGGGGTCGCGCCAGGACCACATCCTCGACCCGCAGACGCAATTCGGGGTCGAGGTCATCGTAGAGGCCGAGCTGGCTTGCATTAACGATGCCCATCGACATGCCGGCCCGAATCGCGTGGAACAGAAACACCGTGTGGATGGCTTCCCGCACCGGGTCGTTCCCACGAAAGCTAAACGACACATTACTGACACCGCCCGAGACCTTGGCACCCGGCAGGTTGGTGCGAATCCAGCGCGCGGCTTCAATGAAATCGACCGCATAACGATCGTGTTCCTCGATACCAGTCGCAATCGCGAAGACGTTCGGGTCAAAAACAATGTCCTCGGGCGCAAACCCGGCCTGATCAACCAGGAGGCGATACGCACGTTCGCAAATCGCGCAGCGCCGCTCAAGCGAATCGGCCTGGCCCTGTTCGTCAAAGGCCATCACGATCACGGCGGCGCCGTATTTTCGACAAAGTCGAGCCTGCCGGAGAAATTCGGCTTCGCCTTCTTTCATCGAAATGGAATTGACGATGCTGCGGCCTTGGACACATTTGAGACCGGCCTCGATCACCTCCCACTTCGAGGAGTCAATCATCACCGGAACCCGAGAAATATCGGGCTCGGAAGCGGCGAGATTCAAAAACCGCGACATCGCGGTAGCCGAATCCAGCATCGCTTCGTCCATATTGACGTCGATCACCTGGGCGCCACCCTCGATCTGCTCGCGCGCGACCGCCAGTGCCGCATCAAAGTCGCCATCCAAAATAAGCTTTGCAAAGCGTCGACTACCTGTCACGTTGGTGCGTTCGCCCACATTCACAAAAAGACTGTCCTCACCAACCTCGAACGCCTCGAGCCCCGACAGGCGCAGTCGGCGCTCAATCGCAGGCACGCGGCGTGGGGCAATCGGTGCCACCGCCCGCTGAATATGCGCAATATGTTCTGGCGTCGTCCCGCAGCACCCGCCCGCGATATTGACCAAGCCGCCCAGGGCAAATTGCTCCAATAGCCCAGCGGTGATGCAAGGGGTTTCATCAAAGCCCGTGTCAGACATCGGATTGGGCAGGCCTGCGTTTGGGTAGACACACACGTAGGTATCGGCAATCCGCGATAGCGCTTCAATGTAGGGGCGCATCAGTGCAGCCCCAAGGGCGCAATTCAGACCAATGGTAAGCGGACGCACATGCCGCACGCTGTTCCAAAACGCTTCGACGGTCTGCCCCGACAGGATGCGCCCGGAGGCGTCGGTCACCGTGCCTGAAATCATCACCGGAATCGCTGGTAAGCCCACCGCTTGGCGCTCGTCCTGCAGGGTCTCAATCGCAAAAATCGCGGCTTTCGCGTTCAGGGTGTCAAAGATCGTCTCGACCAGCAACACATCGGCGCCGCCATCGATCAGCGCACGCGCCTGCTCTTCGTAAGACTGGCGCAGCTGATCAAAGGTGATGTTGCGTGCGCCAGGGTCCGCCACATCGGGCGAGATGCTTGCGGTGCGCGGCGTAGGGCCGATTGCACCAGCAACGAATCGCCGATGGTCGGGAGTTGACATGCGGTCACACGCCTCACGGGCAATTCGGGCGGCGGCCAGGTTGAGTTCGCGTGCGATTTCGGGAAGGCCGTAGTCCTCCTGCGCGATCGAGGTGGCACCAAACGTATTGGTGGCGATCAGGTCAACCCCGGCCGCCAAGTAACGCTCATGAATGCCCCGAATGACGTCCGGACGGGTAATGCAGAGCAATTCGTTGTTGCCCTTCAAATCCCGGTCGTGGTCGCGCCAGCGTTCGCCGCGAAAATCCGATTCGGTGAGGTGTTCCTGCTGGATCATCGTGCCCATCGCTCCATCCAGGAACAATATGCGCGACTCCAGCAGCGCTCGCAGCGTCTGCTCAACAGTCATAAATATTTCCAATCGACCCAGATAGTTTAACGGTGTCGACAGGTCACGCTCGGATTCGGTCAAAGACGGTCTTCGATCCAATGCGCCAATTCACTCAACATCTGCTCGCGATCCATGTCGTGATGAACCTCATGTCGACTTCCCGGCCATAAACGCAGGGTCCGATCCAAGGCCGCGATTGAATCGAAGAGGCGCTCCGTGCCCTCGACCCGACAAATATCGTCGTCAGTCCCATGAACCAGTAACACCGGGAGTGTGATCGCCTGGGGTGCACTCGCATTGACACGGTCGATCGCAGCCAGTAACTCGGCGCCCCAACGCACCGTCACCCGACTGTTCATGTGCGGATCGCGGTTCCAGACCGACTTGAGTTGAGGATCGCGCGTCAGGCCGTCGGAGCCGAGCGGCAAGTCCATGGATAGGGTCGGCCACCAGAATGACATCGTCTGCGTGAGCCCCGTCAACCAGGGCGCCCCCGGCAGGCCTGGAATGAGGGGCGGCGCACTGATGATGGCCCCCGCCGCAAGGGAAGCATCGCGTCGGCTCAGCCAGTCCATCAGGATCAGCGCGCCCATGCTGTGGCCATAGAGAAAAAGCGGGATCGCCTCGCGCTGAGCTTGTTCGAGCGCACTCTCGAACAAATGGTCGAGGTCGTCGAGGTAATCATCGAACGATTCAACGTGCCCGCGCTCGCCCTCGGATTCGCCGTGCCCGCGCAGGTCGACCGTTTGCACCGCGAAACCCCGTTCGGTCAAAGCCGGGGCTACCACTTTGCCATAACGCCCACCGTACTCGCAGACCCCGTGAATGATCGCGACCACGGCGCGCGGCGAATTTTTGGGGGACCACTGGCGGTGAATCAGCCCCGGACCTTCGGGGCGCAGGCGCCGACAAATCCCCGCCTCATGAACAGAACCCATCAGGTGAGCGCCCCCGGCCAAGCGAACAATCGAGTCGTCATATCCTGCAGTCTAGGGGCAAGCCTCAGTGCAGCACCAGCGGTTGATGCGCCAAGCCTTGAAATCGGGTCAGGAAATCATCGACCTCTTCCAGACTCGGAGGCGTTTGGGCCCAGACCCTCAAGTGCTCTCGAAACCCCTCGGCCATCGGCCCGGCCAGAAAAATCTCGCGCCGTGCCGCTTTGTCGAGAATCTCAAATCCACCCCCAAAGGCGGGCGGAATGCCCACGGGATGGGCCTTGGGGAATTCCAATACACAAAAACTCGGGCTGTTGTAGATCAGGCGCATAGGGGTACTCCAACATTTCCTGGCTTTAGATGGGGGCGCGGGCGAAATCCACAAGCTCCAGCAGATCGCGCGCCCAAGCTGGCGCCTCTAGCGCCGCCAAAACACTGGGGTCAACAACACAAACAAAATGATCAGTTCGAGCCGGCCGGCCAGCATGGTCAGCGTCAACAGGCCAATTTGCGGATCGGTCAATCCGCCAAACTGGTGGGCCGGACTGACCAGGCCGAGCCCTGGCCCGACATTGTTCAGGCACCCCAAGGTCGCTGTCACGGCCGTGGTGAAATCCAGTCCACTGGCCATCAACAAAAAGGCCACGGTCACGAGGGTGGCCCCGTACAGCAACATAAACCCAAGCACCGAGAAAACCACCTTGCTCTCGATCGACTGCCCGCTAATGCGCAACGGAACCACCGCGCGCGGATGAACCACGCGGGCCAGCTCACGCCCGGTTTGGCGGACCAGGATCAGGGTTCGAATCATTTTAATGCCGCCCCCGGTCGAGCCTGCGGACGCACTGACGCAGGAGAGAAAAACCAGCCACATCGACGCGAAGCTCGGCCATAAGGCCCAGTCCAAGGTCGAGAACCCGGTCGTCGTCGCTAATGAAATGACCTGAAAAGCCGCGTGACGCCAGGCCAACGGATCGTCCTCAAAAACTCCACGCCACAACAAAAACGCGGCCAACACAGCGGTACTTGCCAAAATCGTGGTGACGACTGCCAGCGCCTCCGAGTCGCGCCAGTATGCGCGCGGACTGCGATGATGAAAGGCATGAAAATGAGTCGCAAAATTGAGTGCTCCCAGCGTCATAAACGCCATCAGAACGCACTCAATGGCCGGCGACGCAAAGGCTTCAATCGAATGGTCCCGGGTCGAAAACCCACCGAGGGACACGGTCGTCAATGCGTGACAGACCGCGTCGAACCAGGACATGCCGGCACCCCGTAAAGCGAGCAGGCAACCGACCGTCAGAATCAGGTAGACCAGCCAGAGCGCGCGGGCAGCCTGAACGATGCGTGGACCAATTTGGCCTGCCTTCATCGGCCCCGGCGCCTCGGCACGATAAAGCTGCATCCCGCCCACACCCACCATCGGCAGCACGGCAACGGCCATCACAATGATGGCCAAGCCCCCGATCCATTGCAGCAGGCTGCGCCAGATATGCAAAGATTGCGGGAGGCGCTCAAGCGCCGTTAAGACCGTCGCGCCGGTCGTTGTCAGACCGGCCATCGCCTCAAATAGCCCACCCAGGACCGAAGTCTCGGGCAGCAGGAACCGAAACGGGATCGTCGCCAGCAAGGTGCAAACACACCATCCGGCGACCACCAGCAAGCAGGCATCGCGGGGCTGGAGTTCGGACCGTTGCTCACGTCCAAAGACCCAGAGAATGCAACCGGCGCCCAGACTGACCCCGGCACCTGCGGCAAAGGCTTGCCAATGGCCATCATCGGCCCAAAGCGACCAGCCCAATGGGAAGAGGAAGGTGGGCCCAAACAGAAACAACAACACGCCCAAGAGCCGCACCATCGCCAACGATCGGTCAGCACCGGCCATCAAAAAAATCCGACGCTCACCTGGAACAACTTCTCGACTGCCGGCACGTGTTTGCGATCGTCACAAAAAACAATGACGTGGTCGTCACTCTCGATCACCGTATCGTGATGAGCCATGATGACCCGCGATGAGCCATCGGGATCACGCCGCACCAGTGCGCCGATCATCGCGCTCTTGGGCAGCGCCAATTGTTCGATCCGCCGGCCGACCACTTTGGACGAAGCGGCATCGCCATGGGCAACCGCTTCGAGCGCTTCAGCCGCACCACGGCGCAACGAATGGACCGCTGCCATATCGCCGCCACGTACATAAGTTAAAAGCTTACCAATGGTCGCCTGAGCCGGCACGATGGCGATATCAATTCGGCTACCTTGCATCAGTTCGGCATACGCGCGCCGATTAATGAGCGCAATCGTTCGGCTCGCGCCCATCCGCTTGGCGAGCAAGCCCGCCATGATGTTGTTTTCATCGTCGCTGGTGACCGCGACAAACAAGTCGGTCGAATCGACCCCTTCGTCACTCAGCAACTCTTCATCGGTCACATCACCCTCCAGCACCACGACGGACGACGGCACTTCCTGAGCCAGATACTCGGCCCGCGTTCGCGATCGCTCGATGATCTTGACCTCGTAACGCTCTCCCAGTGCTCGCGCGAGGCGCAGTCCAATCCGGCCACCACCGGCAATCATCACGCGGCGTACCGGCTTATCCATGCGCCGTAACTCACCCATCACGGTGCGGATATGCTCGCTGGGCGCGAGAAAAAAGACTTCATCGCCTGGTTCGACCATCGTGTCGCCATCGGGTCGAATCGCGTGGTCATTGCGAAAAATAGAAACGATTCGAGTGTCGATGTTAGGAATATGGCTGCGCAGCTCTCGGATCGGATGTCGCACCAATGGGCCCCCTGCATAGGCGCGCACCGCGATCAGGCTGACCCGGCCCCCTGCAAATTCAAGTACCTGCAGGGCCTCCGGGAATTCAATCAATTTGGAGATGGTTTCGGTCACGGTCTGTTCGGGACAGATCATGTGATTGACCGCAAACCCACCCTCGCCCAGCAAATCCGGATAGGCATCGAAATCGGTCGAGCGCACGCGCGCGATCCGCAGGGGCAAATTGAACAAGCGCGCCGCGACCTGACACGCCACCAGATTGGTTTCGTCCATCGCGGCCACCGCGATCAGCATGTCAGCATCCTCTGCACCAGCGGCCAGCAGGGTGCTGGGCAGCAAGCCGTTGCCGGAAACCACCTGCACATCGAGTCGTTCGCGCAACTTGGCGAGCCGCACCGGGTCTTGATCGATGACCGTGATGTCGTTGTGCTCAGACGCCAGGCTCTCGGCCACCGACTCACCGACCCTGCCAGCGCCCAGGACGATGATCTTCATGGGGGATTCACGGAGAAAATGGGGCGTTCATCGGTGCTGCGTGCGCTCCTCAGCGCCGCTTAAACGATTCGACGCCATGCCCCGCGGGTCAGATCGATTCCCAGTTGTTTGAGCTTGCGATACAGGTGGGTCCGTTCAAGGCCCGTACGCTCAGCGACCCGCGTCATGCTGCCCTGCTCGCGTACCAGATGATGTTCAAAGTACACCCGCTCAAACACGTCGCGCGCTTCACGCAGCGGCATATCCAGAGGCAGGGCATCATGGCCAATCGACGCGCCGCTGAGCCCAAGTCCTTCGCCATGACGCGCATCGGATGCTGCACCTGAATTAGCCAGCACCAGGGGTTTGCGATCCCCCACCGGCGCTTGCACCGGGACCGAGATGGGTCCCGCACGGCCCCGCTCTAGCCCAGAGGAAACGGCGCGCAGGAGTTTTTGCAACGCGATGGGCTTTTCAAGGAAATCGAGCGCACCGATCCGCGTCGCTTCAACCGCTGTATCGATCGTTGCGTGCCCCGACATCATGATCACCGGCATCGTCAATTGGCCGCGGGTGGCCCAGTCACGCAAAACCGTCAACCCATCGTGGTCGGGCATCCAGATATCGAGCAAGACGAGATCCGGACGCGCTTCATCGCGCAACGCCCGAGCGCGGTTCGCACAGTCAGCCAAGAGAACGGTGTGTCCCTCATCGCCGAGAATTTCAGCGAGTAGTTCACGGATGCCGACTTCGTCGTCGACGACCAGAATATCAGCCATGCCTTGCCATCAAATCGATCCGGGAAATGCCGCCGGCGCCCACCAATGTCGCCAAGTCGTCACTATAGATGAAGCCGTCGCAAGCCCACGCATCAGACCGCGATTCGGGTAAAGGTAATTTCGACCTGGGCACCGCAAATCACGCCATTCTCGTCGAAACGGTTTTCGAGTGTGATCCGCGCATCCTGCTCATCAACCATCTTGCGCACGATCGCCAAGCCCAGTCCGGTCCCCTTGGGCTTCGCCGTGACGTAGGGCTCGAATGCCCGCGCCAACACTCCCGGCGGGAAACCCGGCCCCTCATCGCACACGCGCAACTGGACGGCGGCGCCGCCGATCTGCGTCACGGTCGTCGTGACTTCAATTGCGCCACCCTGGACCGATGCCGTGGCCTCCTGCGCATTCTTAATCAAGTTGTGCAGGACCTGGCGCAACTGGGCCGCGTCAGACAGGATGCGGGGGATTTCAGCCAAACGGACCCGAATGGCCCCGTCCTGAATCGTCTCTTGTTCGGCGTCGTGGCCGCCGTAGAGCAACAAGACCTCGCGCACCAGTTCATTCAAATCAAGCGGCACCACGGTGGCGGTTGGTAATCGTGCATACGTCCGAAAATCATCAACCAATCGGGCCAAGGCTTCAACTTGGTTGACGATGGTCAAGGCACCACGGCGCAAAAAATCTGCATCCTCCGGCTCAAGTTTCCCAGCAAGCTTTCGAGGCAGGCGTTCCGCGGTCAATTGAATCGGTGTCAGTGGGTTCTTGATCTCATGTGCAAGCCGGCGAGCAACCTCATTCCAGGCCAAGGTCCGCTGCGCAGAGACCAACTCGCTGACATCGTCAAACACGATCAGCAGCCCATCGGCCCCGGGCAAGAGACTGACCGCGCCAGGCAGCGTGGTTCCATTGGCCAGCAACGTTCGGCCAACGGCACCCTCGCCGCCGGGTTCACGGCCGGGTTCACGGCCGGGTTCACGGCCGGGTTCAGCGCTAGGTTCAGCGCCGGGTTCACCGATCACGAACTGGCGCTGCCAGTGATCAAGACCACGCCGACGGGCCACCTCAAACGCTTCCCGAATGGGCTCTGCCAGGGGCGCGAGGCCGGGAAGCGATTCGATCGGCTGACCTAAACCGCTCGAAACCACCACGCCGAAAACCCGATCCGCCGCCAGGTTCGACATCGTCAAGCGGTAGTCGGAGTCAAACGCCAGCACCGCCGCACTCAGGCTGGCCAACACCCGTTCAAGTCGGGCCTTTGCCTGCTCAAGATCGCGCTGGTGATTGGCCACCTGGCCCCGCGCCTCCTCCAGCTGGCGCGTCATCAGGTTAAACGACTGCGTCAATACCCCCAACTCGTCGCGCCCGCCGTAGTCCTTCACCGGACGGTAGTCGCCCTCGGCAACCGCGCGAGTTCCAGCGGCCAGCATCGTCAGGGGCCCGGTCAGCCAACCCGATAGCAGGAAAGCGCCTGCGACAGACGAAAAAATCGTCAATAGGAAGGTCAACGTCAGCGTGACGTTAAAGATCCGTTTCAAGCCCTGGCGGGACAGGGAAAGCTGCTGATATTCGCGCTGCCCGGCGGCGACCGCATCGGCATTCATGGCCAGGGCGAGCGGCACCGGTTGCAAGAGCTGGAGGTAGCGCAGCTCCTCGCCCGGACGGCTCGTCAGAATGGATTGCACGACCCGAACCTTGAGCGGACCGTGGACAGCCCCGGGCAGGGCAGGCGCGGCAGGTCCTACCCCACCGGTTGATCCCTGCCCGGAATCCGCGGCTGGGGATTCACCCAGCAGGTCCAGGCCCTCCACCGCCGCATACAAGCGGGTAAGTCGAACCTGCTGCAGGATCTGCGAGGGCGGCAGGTCGGGTGCGAGCTGGGTATAGGGGGCGCCACTGGAGATCAGTAAACGCCCACTCGAGGACAGCACGACAGCCTCTTGGACACCCAATTGATCGCGGATGCGGTCCAAACTGGACTGCCACTGCGCGACCGGCTGATCGGCCAGCTCATTCGCCATGCGGCGCGATTTGGCCACCAAATCTGCTTGAATGGCCTCAAACGCGGAGCGGCCCAGATTGACGCCCGACTCGAGCGCCCGGTCGACCGGCACGTCAAACCAGGACTCGATGGAGCGACCTAGAAACTGCACGCCCACAAAATAAATCAACAGGCCGGGCATCACCGCCATCGCGGTAAAGGTCAAGGCGAGGCGGATCATCAGCCGGCTGCCAAAGACCCGACGCCGGGCGCGCAACGCGATCCGCCGAAGCAGTTCGGCGGTGAGCAAGGCCAGCGCCAACGCAATGGCCGCATTGCCCCAGAGCAACAGCGGATAATGGCGCTCGAACAGCGCGGTATTGGCGCTCGCGGTCGCCAGTAACGCGAGCAGGACCCCCGCGAGAGCGACCGACGCAACGAGCGCCAGGCGCAGCGCGCGGCCTACGGCGCGTTTTTCGCGATCTCGGGCGTAAAGGGAAATCGGGTCCATTCGGCCGCTGGGTTCCAGTCGCGACTGGTCAAGGCATTCATCTGTAGCGGCTTGGGCAGCTGTGTCGTGTCCAGGCGCAGCCGCAGGGCGGCCTGGTACTGCTCATTCGGGCGCAACCGTTCCCGATCGAGTAGCGGCCACAATGATCGCAATCGCTCGCGATCGATCACGGTCCACCCCCGAATCCGCGTAATGACCGCGAGCGCTTCGGGCAGCGTAGCAAACCGTTGCACGTAGGCGCCCAATCCGACCCGATACTGTCGCGTCAGCGCGTGGTAGGAAAGGCGCCACGTGCGGCTGGCCTGACTGACCCGTTCATCCCACCACCACCAACGCGAGCGGCTCAGTTCAAATTCGGCAACAAAATAGAGTGGTAGCCCGCGGTTGACAGCCTCCTCAAGCTCGGGCCCCAGGGCCAAGTCAAAATCGGCTGAAACGGCCCACGCATCGGGTTCACTCGGAGAGGGTCGTAGCGCAACTGCGGTGACCTCGATGGCATCAGTCGAGGCCCAACACGCCGGCACCAGCCCCAGCAAAGGTCCGATCAACAACAGGAGCGCAAAGAGTCTTCTGAACACGAGGAATGGCAAAATCTCTCTCGAGCAATGCGTAAAAGAAACCATCATGATCCCGCGTTGGGCTCGCGACCGGGAGCAATTGCGCCACCGACTCTGGTGCTTCGGCCGGTGTGAACGACCAGTGCAGCGCAAGCCGCCGGCAGTCCGCCGTCGCGTCAACAAACGCCCCCACGACTGCTTCGTTCTCCGTCCGAAAGATCGAACAGGTGACGTAAAGCAATCTACCACCCGGGGCCAGCAGCGGCCATAAGGCATCAAGAAGCCCGCGCTGAGTTGCCGCAAGTGTCGCAAGATCGCCACGGCGACGTAACCATCGAATCTCGGGATGACGCCGCACGATGCCCGAGGCCGTGCACGGTGCGTCGAGCAAAATTCGATCGAAGGCCCGACCATCCCACCAGGACTCAGGGTGCATCGCATCCGCCGTCAGCATCCGCACGGGTACCGCCGTCGAGCGCCGTTTTCGCGCCACCTGAGGGGTCCCCAATAGTTCCGCCCCCTCGAGTGCAAAACCGGAGCGCTCGACATTGTCACGAACCCGCTGCAGACGCTGCCCGTCGAGGTCCAGGGCGACCAGCTCGACCTCCGTCCGTCCAGCCTCAAACAGCTCGAGCAAATGAACCGTTTTACCGCCTGGGGCGGCACATGCGTCGAGCACACGATGCCCGGATTCGACCCCGAGCAGCGGAGCTGCCAGTTGGGCGCCCGCGTCCTGCACCGACACCAAGCCCTGATCGAAGCCCGGGATCATCGCCACGGGACAGCCGCGCTCGAGTCGAATCGCCTGCGGACCGACTTGAACCGCAGCAATCCCATGCGCGGCAAGCACGCCCAAATAGGCGGCTGGAGTCGTCTGGGAGCAATCCACGCGCAGGGTTAGCGGCGGGGTTCGCGTACCAACCCCCAGCACCTCAGGCCAATGGCCAGGGTGGTCTTTGCGCAGCTCCGCGACCCACCAGGACGGCCAGTCGGGGTCGGTCTGTCGCGCCGCCGAGGCTTGTTGCAACGCCGTCAGGCACGTCTCGCTCTCACGCAAAAAGCGCCGCAGAATCGCGTTGGCAAACCCCGCTTCGCTGGCCGCTTGACGCGAATTGCGCGCAGTGCCTCGAACCGCGGCCACGGCCTGATCGACAATGATGGCCGGTGGGCGCACCGGGTCCAGCAGCTGCACCAGCGCGGTGTGCAGGATCGCGGCCAGTGGCGCCGCGATGGGGCGCTGGGCCAGCTGGGTAAGAATGGCCCGTGCGGTTCCGAGTCGGCGAACGCTCGAATACGCCATGTCGCGGACGGGTGCATGCGAGTCCGTTGGAAGCGCCCACTGGTCCAAGACCTGAGCCAATGCGTCGGGCAACCGGGCTCCCGCCTCCATCCGCTCCAGCGCGACTGCCGCAGCCGCCATCTCCTGCGCGAGGGGCGCGCGCAGGGTTGGAGCGGGCCTCAGTCCGGCCTCGCCGGCAGGTCAAGCAAGGTGCCCGAGGCCATGGGATAGCCCTGCAAAAAGCGATCGACCGGAAGACGACGCCCGCCTGCACGCTGTAGTTCAAAGACGCTAAGCCGACCGCTGCCGCAGGCAATTTCAAGACCGTCGGGTCCGGCGCGCAGGACCGTTCCAGGTGCGGCGAAATTCCCCCGTATGTCGCCGTGGGCACGCCAGACCTTCAGCGCCTCGCCCCCGAGCTGAAAGGTCGCGACCGGGAACGGATCGAAAGCGCGAACCCGGCGGGCGATCACGTCGGCAGGCTCACGCCAGTCGATCTGAGCCTCATCACGACGAATCTTGTTGGCATACGTCACCCCCGGCTGGGGTTGCGGGTCGCCATCCAAGCGCTCGCCCGCCTGCAAGCGATTGAGCGCCGTCACGATCGCACTCGCACCGAGGCGCGCCAGGCGATCATGCAAGGTCCCCGTGGTGTCTGTTGGGGCGATCGGTTCCGGATGGACCGCCAGGATTGGCCCGGTATCAAGCCCCGCATCCATGCGCATGATCGTGATTCCGGACCGCGGATCACCGGCCTCGATCGCCCGATGGATCGGCGCGGCACCCCGCCAACGCGGTAACAAGCTGGCATGGATGTTCAGACAACCCGAGCGCGGCAAATCGAGAACGGCTTGCGGCAAAATCAGCCCATACGCTGCAACCACGATCACATCGGGCGCGAGCGCCGCGAGTGACGCTTGCGCCGCCTCGGCACGCAGACTTTGCGGCTGATCGACCGCCAGACCGTGCGCCAGCGCCCAGGCCTTGACCGGGCTGGGTTGCGCCCGCAGGCCTCGACCCGCGGGCCGGTCGGGTTGTGTCAAAACGCCAACAACTGTGAACCCAGCCGCCACAATCGCTTCGAGGGCAGCGCGAGCAAAATCGGGGGTTCCGGCAAAAGCCACGCGCAACGGCGGACCCGATGGATTAGTGTGCACGCTTAGTTGGCAGGCTTAGTTGGCACGCTTAGTTGGCACGCTTAAGTCGCAAAATCGTTCGCAAGGTCGGAACGGAGGAAATCAGACAAGCTCGCGCTCGGCTTTCAGCAGCTTGCCTCGAATTCGGGTCTGCTTGAGTCGCGATAAATGCTGGACGAAAACCCGCCCATTCAAATGATCCATTTCATGCTGTAAACAGACCGCCAATAAGCCATCAGCCTCGACCGTGAACGGCTGACCGAATTCATCGAGCGCCCGAACCGTTACCCGATCGGGCCGCTCGACCTCATCAAAGATACCGGGCACCGAGAGACAGCCTTCTTCCCAACGCTTTGAATCGAGGCTCGCCTGGACAATTTCCGGATTGATGAAGACCCGCAATTCGTTCATCGTTTCCGACACGTCAACCACGACAATGCGCTCGTGGATATCGCATTGTGTGGCCGCCAGCCCAATTCCGGGGGCCTCGTACATCGTATCGGCGAGTTGGCGAACAATCGAGCGCACCCGATCATCGACGATGGCCACGGGCTTGGCCACCGTATGAAGACGGGGGTCCGGATACTTAAGAATCGTCAACAAGGCCATGTCGCACCCTTCAGGACGGGAAATCGTCACGCAGACGTCGTAAAACCCAAGCTCGGCTCGGCCTGCGCCGCCTGGGTGTCACCCCAGTCGAGCGGCGGGTCAATCCGGGCAGACCAACGGTATCGCGCCCCACCAGCCCAGGCTCCAGAATTTCGTGCGAGCCCAAGACGCGCCGCGCAGGCGTCGAATTGACTAAGGACTTTAGCATGCAGGCTCAGGCATGGTTACACCTAACAGCCACCCCTGGCGTCGGTCCGTCGGCGATCCGCAAACTGCTTGGCGTGTTTGGCCCCCCGGAAAAGGTCTTAGACCAATCCGCCCAAGCCCTCGGCATGGTGGTCGGCGCCGAGCGGGCGCAGGCGTTGCTGACAGCCAACCCGGACCGAGACACTGCATGCGAGCGCGCCCTCGCATGGCTCGCAGGCGGTGAGCAACGAAGCCTTTTGACGCTCGATAATCCGGCCTATCCCAGCCGCCTCCTTGATCTGGCCGATCCGCCGAGCCTGCTGTACATCTTGGGCGATCCCTCCTGTCTCTCAACGCCATCGATTGCCATCGTCGGCAGTCGCCAGGCCAGTGCGGCGGGCCTGGCCCACGCCACTCAGTTTGCCAACCAGCTGAGCGCGATCGGGCTGACGATCTTAAGTGGCCTGGCCCGCGGAATCGACGGTGCAGCCCACCAGGGTGCACTTGATCAGGGCGGACCCACCGTTGCGTTCATCGGTACCGGGATCGACCGCGTCTACCCAGCCCAGCACCATGTACTGGCTCGATCGATTGTGGCGCGAGGTGGCGCCATCGCCAGCGAACTTCCACTCGGGACGCCGCCTCAACCGTCTAATTTTCCGCGCCGCAATCGCCTGATCGCAGCCGCTGCACTCGGGATTCTCGTCGTCGAAGCGGCCGCCCAGAGCGGCTCCCTGATCACGGCCCGGCAAGCGGCTGATCTCGGCCGTGAGGTCTTTGCGATCCCTGGCTCAATCCACTCGGCACTTGCACGGGGCTGTCACGCCCTGCTGCGTCAAGGCGCAAAACTGGTCGAGACGACCGACGACGTCCTGGCCGAATTTCCGCAGCTAGTGGCCCTGGCGGCACGGGCTGATGTTTCAACCACCGTTTCAACCACCGTTTCATCGTCCGAACCCGCACTCAAGCACATGGGCTGGGAGCCGGCCGCGATCGATAGTTTGATCGAGCGCAGCGGCGAGTCCGCCGCAAACTGGAGTATCCGGCTCCTCGGCTGGGAGCTCGAGGGTGTGGCGGCCCGCTTAGACGATGGGCGCTGGCAGCGGCTTCGCTGAACCGATTGACCCAAACCCACGACCGCACCACGAAAGATCTGACTTGCCACGGCGCGCTCGGGCCGGCTAGGATGTGCGCCGCTCTAAACCCAACCCGCCCCGACTATGGCTAAGGCCCTGATCATTGCCGAAAAACCGTCGGTCGCCGCTGATATTGCCCGCGTCCTGGGCGGCTTCACGCGTCAAGGGGAGCATTACGAGCACGAACAGTTCGTGCTTTCCTCGGCCGTCGGACACCTCGTAGAAATCGCTGCCCCCGACGAATTCGAAGTCAAACGGGGCAAGTGGTCGTTCAATAACCTGCCCGTAATTCCCTCGTATTTTGACTTGCGTCCGATCGCCCGCAATGAAGATCGACTCAAGATGCTGGCCAAGCTAATCAAGCGCAAGGACGTTGACATTCTGATCAATGCGTGTGACGCGGGCCGCGAAGGGGAGTTGATTTTTCAGCAGATCGCCCGGTTTGCCAAAGCCAAGCAACCGGTTCGGAGGCTTTGGTTGCAATCGATGACCCCGGCCGCGATTCGGCAGGGCTTCGCGAGTCTGCAAGACGACAAAACCGAGCTGAGCGCCGCTGCCCAGTGTCGCTCTGAGGCCGATTGGCTGGTCGGAATTAATGGCACGCGCGCCATGACCGCGTTCAATTCCCGCGATGGTGGATTTTTCCTGACCACCGTCGGCCGGGTCCAAACACCGACGCTCGCCATTGTCGTGAGCCGAGAGGAGCAAATCCGCCGCTTTGTCGCCCGTGACTACTGGGAAGTCCGCGCCCGCTTCGGGGCCGTGGCCGGTCAGTACGATGGGAAATGGTTTGACCCCGCTTTTCGCAAACCCGAGACCGACGAACATGCCCGCGCCGATCGAATCTGGGATCGCGCCCGCGCCGACGCGATTGTGGCCGAATGCACGGGACAACCGGGCACCGTGGTTGATGAATCTAAACCGACCAGCCAATGGTCCGGTGCACTCTACGATCTGACGACCTTGCAACGCGAGGCCAACAGCCGATTTGGGTTCTCCGCCAAGACCACGCTTTCGATTGCGCAAGCGCTCTATGAAAAACACAAGGTCCTGACCTATCCTCGAACCGATTCACGCCATCTGCCCGAGGACTATCTGCCCACGGTCGCCGAAGTCATGCAGTCGATGGTCGATGCGGCGGGACTGCCCGAGCGGTCGGCGGGCGCCAGCCTGGGTCCATTCGCCCAACAGGCGTTGGCACAAGCCTGGATCAAGCCAAGCAAACGGGTGTTTGACAACACCAAAATTTCAGACCACTTCGCCATCATCCCGACCGCACAGGCCCCGCGCACGCTCTCGGAGGCGGAACAGAAGGTCTACGATCTGGTGGCCCGACGTTTTCTCGCGGTGTTTTTCCCACCGGCCGAATATCTCGTGACCACCCGCACAACGACCGTTGCCGGGCATCGATTCCGCACTACCGGCAAAGTGCTCAAGGCACCCGGATGGCTTGCGATCTATGGTCGCGAAGCGCAGGACGACGATGCCACTCTGGTCGCGGTCCAAGAACAGGAATCGGTCGCCCTGGACCGAATCGAGTCGGTGGGCCTAAAGACTCAACCACCGCCGCGCTACAACGAGGGCACGCTGCTGTCGGCGATGGAAAACGCGGGCGATGCGGTGGATGACGAGTTGTTTGCCGCCGCCATGAGCGAAAAAGGCCTGGGGACCCCCGCGACGCGCGCCGCCATCATTGAGGGACTGATCAACGAACAATATCTGTTGCGCGAAGGGCGCGAGCTCCAACCCACCGCCAAGGCGTTTCAGCTCCTCACCTTGCTGCGCGGATTGGGCGTGCAAGAGCTCACTCTGCCCGCGCTCACCGGTCAATGGGAGCACAAGCTCAAGCTGATCGAACAAGGGAAAATGGACCGGGACGTGTTCATGCGTGAAATCTCGGCGATGACCGAGCGTATCGTGCAGCGCGCTAAATCCTACGAGTCCGATACCGTCCCAGGTGATTACGCGACCCTTGTCGCGCCCTGCCCACAGTGCGGCGGCGTGGTCCGGGAAAACTACCGGCGATTTGCCTGTACCGCGTGCGAGTTTTCGATTTCCAAAAATCCTGGTAGCCGTTCATTCGAAATCCCCGAAGTCGAGCAGCTGCTCCGTGATCGCACGCTCGGACCGCTCCAAGGTTTTCGCAGCAAAATTGGCCGCCCGTTTGCGGCAATTCTCAAACTCACCCCGGACCACAAACTCGAGTTCGATTTTGGGCAAAGCGCGGCGGGCGATGGCGATGAGGGGGGCGAACCCGAAGATTTCACCGACCGCATGCCCCTCGGGCCCTGTCCAAAATGTCAGGCCCGGGTGTTTGAGAAGGGCCTCCATTACGTCTGTGAGCACTCAGTTGGGACCCTCCGGAGCTGTGATTTCCGTTCCGGCAAGATCATCTTGCAACAGGAAATATCCAACGAGCAGATGAGCAAATTGTTGGCCGATGGGCGCACCGACTTGCTGGCTGACTTTGTCTCGCAGCGCACCCGCCGCAAGTTCAAGGCCTTTTTGGTGCGGGATCCCGCCGGCAAGATCGGCTTTGAATTTGCCCCCCGCCCGGAGCGCCCCGAACGTCCAGGAAGGCCCGCCGCCGCACGCAACGCAGCGCCAACTGACGAGAAGCCCGTCGTAAAATCCGCCAAGAAGCCAGCTAAATCGGCGACGACCAAGGCTGCGGCTGTCAAAGCCCCTGCGAAAGCGGCCGCCAAAATTAAAGTGCCGGCAAAATCGTCTCCACCGAAAGGATGAGTACCCAGTAAATAGCGCAAAACTGGGCAATGAACGGAACTTTAAGCTTTGGATTTTCATCAATCCGTAGCACAATCGTGATCAATGGACTTGTCCCGATCCGAGCCGGATATTTCGCCTGCCGACGCGCCCAGCGCGCTACCCGGGGCTGTCCCCGCGAACCTCGCTCTTGAATTCGATTGGGTATTTGGTTACGGCTCCCTGATCTGGGACCCAGGCTTTAGTCACACCGAAACCAGCCTCGCGCGAGTCCATGGCTGGCATCGCGCATTTTGCATTCACTCGACGCTTTATCGGGGGACGACGGATGCCCCCGGCATCGTGTTGGGCCTGGATCGAGGGGGCTGTGTCGATGGCGTCGTCTTCCGATTAGACCCAGCTACCCGTCGGGCCGCCATCGATTACCTGTATGCCCGCGAGATGCCCAACCGGGTCTACCAGGCCCGCGTGGTTGAAGCCCGCCTGATCGATGGCCGAGTCGCCCGCGCTCTAACTTTTGTGGCTGATCGCCACAATGCCTCTTATGTCCGACTCACCGAAGATGAGGTCGTTCGCCGTCTCTTGTGTTGCTGCGGTGAGCGCGGGCCGAACCGGGATTATGCAATCAATACCTGGGAGGCACTGACTCGGCTCGGCGTCCATGACGATGGCTTGGGATCTCTCGTGGCAAGGCTCAAACGCCACGACCAGTCAGTTCAGACATAGCGCACCCCGGCGGGCAAGCCGCGCGCGCGATTGCGGCGGCGGGCGACCACCTGGTCATCCAGCAGTTCTGCCCGAATCGTCTCACTCTTGTGGGCATAGAACCCGATCCGAAACTCCAGGCTTTCGCGCGCTTGGGCCACGCGCGCATCGAGCTCTTGGAGGGATTCCTCGGCTCGTCGATGAATTGCCTCGATCTGCCGCGACCGTTCCGCTTGAATGAGTTCGATCTCGCGCTCCGACGCCTCAATCGTGCGCGCAAAGAGACCGAGTTGTAAGCCTTGCAAGGGACGCTGAACACCTTGTCGCCAACATCGCCAGAGCAAGCTCGACATAAAACCCGACATCGCAATCTCCTGGCTGAGCGGAACATTTCACCCGGAAATCGATCGATAAACTGTGCGAAGTTTTGCTAAACGCGCGCTAGGCCTGCCACAACGCCAATCGTTCGTCGATCGGCAACGATTCCCAGTCAGCCAGACTGAGCCAGTACCCGCGGGTGCGCAGATCGGCTTCAAACGCCTCATGGTCGGAAAAAATTCCCGCCCAAATGAGCCCCTCCCCATCATTGGCAATGGCTAAAACTGCGTCACAGGTCGCGACACGCAAGGCCAATAGGCCGCAACGCAAATGGCCCGCCACCAAGTCTTCATCCGGTTCCGCCAGCAACACCTCGGCCACGCAAGCGGTCATAAACTGCAAGCGTAATACGGGATCCCGGGCCTGCGCCGGGGCCCGCGCCTGGGCCTCTTCCTGGGCCTCTGAGGGCGCGAGCACGAGCGCCTCAATCAGGCGCTCGTCATTGAACAAGGGCATCAGTGCCGTGGGCAATACCGCCACAAAACCGTGCGATAACACCTGAGGCAGGACCTCGGGATGCTGGTCCTCAAAAAAACCCGCGATCTCGTCAAGAATGGGCCCTTCGGTGATCGCCCGGCCCTCGAGCAACTCGTCTTCGAGGGGTTCCAGACTCCGGCGCAAGGTCGCCGGCAATCCAATCATCGTGGCGCGCGCGGGGCGGGCCGGGGCCCCCTGCCCGCTGCGGGGTGAGAACCGGGACGCGGGCCCCCGTTAGCGGCACCATTAGCTGCACCATTGGGGCCTGCTCGCGGGCCAGCGCGCGAACCTCCCGGCGTTCGGCGCGGGGGCAATGGCGGGCGGTCGTCGCGCAACTCGGCTGCGGCGGCCGCCCCGGTGGGCGCCACGAACCCGTCGACCTTGGCCGCCCGTTCAATCCGCTTGCCAATCAGGCGCTCGATCCCCACCAGCAGCTTGAGTTCCTCTGGTTCGACCAACGAGACCGCTGCGCCTGGCCGACCAGCGCGCCCCGTGCGCCCGATTCGGTGGACGTAATCCTCGGGGACATTGGGCAACTCGAAATTCACCACCTGCGGCAGCTGGTCAATATCCAGTCCGCGGGCGGCGATATCGGTCGCCACCAGGACCGGCACCGAACCCTCTTTGAAGCCTGTCAGCGCGCGCGTGCGCGCCGTTTGGCTCTTATTGCCGTGGATCGCCATGGCTGCGATTCCATCGCGCTCCAGGCGCTCTGCCAAGCGGTTGGCGCCGTGTTTGGTGCGGGTGAATACGAGCACTTGTTTCCATTGCTGGGTGCGAATCAAATGCGACAATAAGCCCGCCTTGGCCGCTCGATCGATCAGATGAACGCTTTGATCGACGAGTTCGGTGGTGGTGTTGCGCGGCGTCACCGACACTTCGCGAGGAGCATTCAACAGCCCATGCGCGAGCGTTCGGATCTCCTGAGAAAAAGTCGCCGAGAACAACAAATTCTGGCGCTTCGCGGGTAGCAGCGTTAGAACCCTGCGGATGTCGCGGATAAATCCCATATCGAGCATTCGATCGGCTTCGTCGAGCACAAAAATCTCAACACCTGACAAATCAAGGGTGCGCTGACCGACGTGGTCAAGCAGTCGACCCGGGGTCGCAACCAGAATATCCACACGGCGGCGTAACGCATCGACCTGCGGCTGCATCCCAACGCCGCCAAACATGACCATCGAGCGCATTGCCAGATACTTGCCATAGGTGCGAACCGACTCTTCGACCTGCGCAGCCAGCTCCCGAGTGGGGGTCAGAATCAGGCAACGCGGTCGTCCTGCGGTTTGCGATGCAATCTGCGACGCAGTCTGCGCTGCAGGCTTTGCTGCGGTCGGGGGAGCGGAGGAACTGGAGAGGCGCTGCAAAATGGGCAAGGTAAAACCCGCCGTCTTACCGGTCCCGGTTTGGGCCGCGGCCAGCAGGTCAACGCCCGCGAGGACTGGCGGGATGGCCTGAGCCTGAATTGGAGTGGGTTGGGTGTAGCCCGCATCCGTGATGGCACGCAACAACTCGGGGGCGAGCCCGAGGGCCGCAAAGTCTGTAATCTGAGACAAAAAGAAAAGCTCCTTCCGGAACCCACAGGCGACTCGATCGGAGTGCGCGGGCGACGGCGGTGGTGGCGGGGGCGGCAAATGCAATCGTGTCTTCGCCGCTCGCACTGGAAACGGCGCCCCGGTTGGGATGCCGGCAACAGGCGCCTGCTCGGCCTCAGGGGCCGCAGTAGCCGCAGGGGCCCAAGCAAACACAGGCATGTGCGGAGACAAGTATAGCGAGCCTTCCGGTTGTAGCGACGAACCGCAATCTGTGCGGTGTGCGCTTGACCTCAATCGCGCTTGGACGAGGATGGGTCTTATACCGATCGTCGGGCGCAACCCTCCTTTGAAGCAGCGGTGACATCGACCAATCCGCCTAAGGCGCACGATGGGTATGGCAGGTGCCCAAGCCACCTTGTCGGTGGTGTGTGTCCCAACCCGAGGACTTTCATGACTGCAACCCTGTTCGATGCCTTCCGGACCCAGTTTGAATCGCGCCGCCGCGAATCGATCGCCATCGAAGAATGGTTCCTGCTCTGCCGCGAAGACCCGCTGACCTACGCGTCGCCCGCCGAACGGATGGTGGCCGCAATTGGCGAGCCACTGACCGTGGATACGCGTGTCGACCCGCGAATGCTAAGGCTCTTTGGCAATCGCACGCTCCGTCGTTACGCAGCCTTTCATGACTTTTTCGGTATGGAAGACACCATCGAACAGATTGTGTCCTTCTTTCGCCATGCCGCCATGGGCATGGAGGAATCCAAACAGGTGCTCTACTTGCTGGGGCCGGTCGGCAGCGCCAAGTCCTCGCTGGCCGAGCGCCTCAAGACCTTGATGGAGCGTTATCCGATTCATGTCCTTCAGGCCGAAGACGGGACGCTGTCACCGGTCAACGAGTCCCCGCTGGGCTTGTTTGCCGGCACCGACCTCGCCATCCAGCTCGGGACCGAATTTGGAATTGCACCGCGCTATCTGCAGGGGATTGCAAGCCCCTGGGCGACCAAGCGTCTGGAAGAGTACGAGGGCGATCTGACCCGGTTTCGGGTGGCCCGGCTATGGCCGAGCCAGCTCGAACAACGCGCAATCGCCAAGGTTGAACCCGGCGATGAAAACAATCAGGACATTTCCACACTCGTTGGAAAGGTGGACATCCGTAAGCTCGATCGATTCAGTCAGGATGACCCCGATGCCTACAGTTACTCGGGTGGCCTGTGTCTGGCCAACCAGGGTTTGCTGGAGTTTGTCGAAATGTTCAAGGCGCCCCTCAAGGTCTTGAATCCACTCCTGACAGCGACCCAGGAGAAAAACTTCAAGGGCACCGAAGGCTTCGCCGCAATGCCCTTTCAGGGCGTAATCCTTGCACACTCGAACGAATCCGAATGGCTGAGTTTTCGCAACAACAAGACCAACGAGGCCTTTCTGGATCGGGTCTACATCGTCAAGGTACCCTATTGCTTGCGCATCGATGAAGAGGTCTCGATTTACCGCAAGATGCTGGCCAATTCGGCGCTCAAAGATGCGCCCTGTGCACCGCGCACGCTCGACATCCTGGCCCAGTTCACCGTCGTCAGTCGATTGATCGTCCCCGAGAACTCTTCTCTCTACGTCAAGATGCGGGTCTATAACGGGGAAAACCTCAAAGACACCGATCCGAGCGCCAAAACGGTCGCTGAATACCGTGAATCGGCCGGTAATCAGGAGGGCATGAATGGCATCTCAACGCGCTGGGCATTCAAGGTCATTAGCTCCGTGTTTGACAGGGACCCCGGCGAAACGGCTGCTGACCCGGTCTCTTTAATGCTCGCGCTCGAGGAGCGCATCGGCCGCGAAGATTGGTCTGAAGACGCCAAAAAAACCGCGCTTGCGCACCTCAAGGGTTGGCTGGTGCCGCGCTACCTCGAATTCGCCCAGAAAGAAATCCAGACTTCCTACCTCGAGAGCTATGCCGACTACGGTCAGGCGCTATTTGACCGCTACGTCCTCTTCGCTGACCACTGGATTCAGGATGAGCCCTTTGTCGATCCAAGCACCGGTGTCGCCTTTGACCGCGGTGCGCTCAATGTGGAATTGGAAAAAATTGAAAAGCCCGCCGGAATCAGCAATCCCCGGGACTTCCGCCACGAGGTCGTTAACTTTGTCCTCCGAGCCCGCGCCCGCATCGGCGGCCAGGCACCGGCCTGGACGACTTACGAGAAGCTGCGCGAAGTGATCGAAAAACGGATGTTCGCAGCCACCGACGACATCCTGCCGGTCGTGAGCTTTGCCTCTAAGGGCAACCAGTCGGATGAAGAAAAGCATCGCGCATTTGTCGAGCGAATGGGCGCGCGCGGCTACACCCCCCGGCAAATTCGACGGCTGGTGGAATGGTGGATGCTTGCGCGAAAGAACTAGAACCAACACACCCTCGGCACAAGGAATCCCATGAGTACGCTCATCGATGCCCGCCACCGGGGTCGCGACAAATCGGCCGATAACCGGGCGCGATTCCTCCGGCGATTTAAGGGCTTGTTGCGCACCAAAGTGGCCGACCTGGCCAAACAGCGATCGATTCGAGATTCGACTCAGGGCGCCGAGGTCGAGCTGTCGCCCAACGATATCTCCGAGCCCCGGTTTCGCCACCGCGCCGGCAGTGGCGCTGAGTCGCGTGTGCTGCCGGGTAACGATCGCTTTACTCGAGGCCAAAAGATCCCCCGCAAGCCGCCAGCGGGTAGCCAGGGTCCAGGGGGTCACGAACCCGGCGAGGGCGACTCGGAGGATGTCTTTCGTTTCGCCCTGACCCGCGATGAGTACCTGGCCATTCTGTTCGATGACCTTGAACTGCCTCGTCTCCTGCGAACCCAACAGGCCGATATGACCGAGACGCGGATGCGCCGGGCGGGCTACACCCGCCAGGGGGTCCCCGGAACGCTTGCCGTACCCCGAACCATGAAGACCTCGTTGGCACGACGAATTGCGCTAGCGGGTTCTTTGCGCGAACAACTCCGGGTGGCTCGGGTCCGACTCGAGACGCTCGAACAGGCGCCCCTTCCCGCGCAAGCCCCCGATGAGGCAGACGCGCTTAAGGCCCACCTTGAGACCCTCGAAAACCGACTCCGAACCCTACCCTTTCTGGATGAGCTCGATCTCCGATACCGGGCCAGCGTGCCGTTTCAACTGCCCAGGACGGCCGCAGTCATGATTTGCCTGATGGATGTTTCATCCTCCATGGACGAAGATCTAAAAGACATCGCAAAACGATTCTTTTTATTACTTTATTTGTTTTTAGAACGAAAATACGATCGAATCGAGCTCGTGTTTGTGCGCCACACCGATGATGCTGAAGAGTGTGATGAGCGAGAGTTTTTCCACGGCACCAAATCGGGCGGCACACGGGTCTTGGCGGGGCTTCAAAAGGTTTCTGAGATCGCCAACCGCTACGCACCCGCCCAATGGAACCTTTATCTCGCCCAAGCCAGCGACGGCGATGCGTTTGGCGATGATGGCGCGCGCTCGGCCCAATTTCTGGTTGAACACTTGCGCGAACGCCTACGTTTTGCGGTTTACCTTGGGGTCGGCAACGAGGAAAACAGTACCTTGGCGCGCAACTACCGCGGCGTGATGGACGGACCGAATTTCAGCATGGCGCACGCGGCCACCCGAGACCAGGTCTACCCGGCCTTTAGAGCGTTGTTTTTGCCATGCTGACCGGATCGGAATGGGTCTTCTCCGACCTTGAGCGTGCCTACGATGACTGCGCGGAACATTTCGAGCGGATTTTCGGACTTCCGCTTTACGAAAATCAACTCGAAGTCATCTGCGCGGAGCAAATGCTCGATGCGGTCGCCGCCGTCGGATTGCCCGTGCACTATGGGCACTGGAGCTTCGGCAAGTCGTTTCTGAGTTCGCAACGCAACTACCTGGCTGGCCGCTCGCCGCTAGCCTACGAGATCGTTCTCAACACGCGGCCCGCGATCGCTTATCTGATGGAAACCAACACACTGGCCATGCAGGTGCTCGTGATCGCTCATGCTTGCTTTGGTCACAATGCTGTTTTTTCGAATAATTATTTATTTAAAGAAAGATCGCACGCGGATGCCATTCTCGATTACTGCGTATTTGCCCGCGACTATGTACGCCGATGTGAGGAACGTTATGGCATCGATCGGGTCGAAGAAACGCTCGACGCCGCGCATGCCCTGCAAGATCATGGGATCGATCGATACCAGCGCCCCAGTCGACTCGATTCCAAACGTGAACGCGAAGCACAGTCCGAACGCATGCGGGCCGCGATGGCGGCCAACGCTCAGCATGAACTCGCCAGCCTTCGGCCGACGCCACTGACCGAACCTGCGTTATTTGCCAAACCCGATCGATTCCCGGCCGAGCCGCAGGACAACCTGCTGTATTTCATCGAGAAACATTCGCCGAGCCTTGAGCCCTGGCAACGGGAATTGGTTCGGATCGTTCGTAAATTTGCCGAATATTTTCATCCACAGCGATTAACCAAGGTCTTGAACGAAGGATTCGCATCCTTCACGCATTACACCTTGTTGCATGCACTGCACGAGGCGGGACAGCTGTCGGACTCCAACTTCCTCGAGACCATGGAGTCGCACACCTCGGTGATCCGCCAAGCCCCTTATAGTGGCCTGAATCCCTACGCACTTGGCTTCGCCATTTTTAACGATTTGCGTCGGATCTGCGAACGCCCTGATTCGCAGGATGCGCTCCTGATGCCCGAAATTGCAGGTCGACCGCTGCGTGAGGTGGTCAGCGAGGCTGTTTCTCAATACCGCGATGATTCTTTTTTATTGCAATTTCTCACACCCCGAGTAGTTCGCGATCTCAAGTTATTCGCATTTTCTGCTGCAACGGGTTCGACTGAGTGGACGGTCAATGCCGTGCAGGACCGCGAGGGGTTTTCTGAGGTCCGCTCAGCGCTTGCGCAGCATTACCAACTCGAACATGCCGTTCCAGAAATCGAAGTCTTCGATTACGCCCGCGCCAATACCCGCGCTCTGACCTTGCGCTACCGTCCGGTCAACGGGCGACAACTCGACACCGAGGCCGCCACCCGCGTGATGCGACACGTTAAAAAGCTCTGGAATTTTCCGATCCGCATGCTCGAGGTAGAGGACGGGTCGGGTTCCGGGAAACTCTTACTGACGGTCTAGGGCGGCGCCCGTGCGCTGCCAGTTTGGCCGGAGTTCTCCCGGATCTCTCTCAGAGTTCGCCCAGAGTTCGTTCCCTGTTTATTTACATTTCGGATTGATAGGCCCGAATCACCGAATCAAAATCTGCGTCGGGCTTAAACCCTAGTTCAAGCGCCCGACTCGTATCCCACGCGGCCGGCCAGCTGGCGACGATCCGTTCCACGCGCTCGTCGGGCCGCCATTCGATCCGAGCGGCAACTTCAGTGCCCGCGACACGGGTCAGCGCCTGCGCCATCTCATCCGCCGTCAGACTCAGGCCGGCCAAATTGATGGCTCGAGCGATGCCAATGGCCTCGGTGGGCAGTTCGTACCCGTGCACGAGTGCTTCGATGGCACGTGCGGGCGATAGCAACCAAAGCGGCGTCTGCGCGTCCACCGGACACCGGGCGGGCTCCCCGGCCAGTGGCTCGCGAATTATCCCGCTTGCAAACGACGAAGCGGCACCGTTTGGGCGCCCCGGGCGCACACTGATCGTTGGCAATCGCAAAATCCGCCCATCGACGAATCCTTTGCGGTTGTAATCCGTCAGCAACAGTTCACCCATCGCCTTTTGCGCGCCATAGGACGATTGCGGGTTAAGTGGAGTGTGATCGGTCACGAGCGCCGGGAGTTTGCCACCGTACACCGCGACCGAGCTGGTGAAGACGACTCGCGCGTGCACGCCCGAATGCCGACAGGCTTCCAGAAGCGCCCGGCTACCGTCCAGATTAATTGACCAGCCCAGATCAAAATCAGCTTCTGCGGTTCCGCTGACGATGGCCGACAGATGAAAAACCGCGGTGGTTCGTGCGTCAATCACCGACCGCAAAAGCGCGTCGTCGCGAATATCACCGGTGATCGTGCGGACTCGGATTGGGATCCTTTGGCGCTGCGGACGACCCGAGGAATTGGCCCCCGCATCCATCACTGGATCCACCTCCACCGCAGCAGGGGTGATGACGTCAAACAAGCAGAGCTCGTCAATCGGCTCAGCGATGCCTGCGCTCGATTGCAAATGGCCGCGCTGTAACAAGGCTCGCGCCAAACGCTGGCCGAGAAACCCGGCCGCACCAGTGATCAATACGTTCATGGCTCCTCCGTTGGGCTTCTCAATTCGGGACCGTTCTAAAATCGTGCCGCAGGTGACGCGGCCGTAATCCAACCCAGGCCCGCTTCGGTGAGCCCGCGCGGGCGGTATTCACAGCCGACCCACCCCGTGTAACCCACGCGATCAAGCGTGGCCAGAAGGTGGGCAATGGATAGCTCGCCCATGTCGGGTTCGTGACGATCCGGAACCCCCGCGATCTGCACGTGACCCGTGACCCCCACTTGGCGCTCGATGCGTCGGGTCAGATCCCCCTCCACAATCTGTGCGTGATAAAGGTCGAACTGCAGCCGCAGGTTGGGCGCACCCACGAGCGCGATCACGTCCAGTGCGTCTTGTTGATGATTGAGCCAATAGCCCGGGATATCACGCGGGTTGATGGGCTCAATCAGAATCGTCCGGTTGGCTTGAAGGGCCTCGTCGGCTGCCCAACGCAAATTCTCAAGATAGGTCGAGCGCATGCGCTCGCGAATGCCCGTGTCGCTCCCGGGGGGGACGAGTCCCGCCATCACGTGCAGGCGCGGGGTTCCCAACGCTTGCGCATAGTCGAGTGCCTTGCGAAACCCGTCGCGAAACTCGATTTCCCGGCCGGGCAAAGCGGCCAGACCCCGTTCGCCCTTGTTCCAGTCCCCCGGCGGCAGGTTGAACAGGACATTTTCAACGCCCGCGTTTGCCATCCACTGCGCGAGCTGCGCACTCGGCCATTCGTAAGGAAACAAGAACTCGACGGCGCGGAATCCGGCCCGCGCTGCCGCTTCGAATCGCTCTTCGAACGCGACCTCGTTGAACATCATTGTCAGGTTGGCAGCAAGACGGGGCATGGGTTTCCTTGATTCAGAATGACGGCTCGAGGTTGAAGCGGTCGCGCAGATCCTGAATCTGCTCTGGATTCAGCGGGCGCACCGGTGAGCCCCGCAGCAGCAGCGCCAGTTTGGCTGTTTCCTCGAGCTCTTCAATTGCATAAGTTGCCGCCTCGAGGCTCTCGCCCGAGACCACGGGCCCATGGTTGGCCAATAGCACGGCACAGTGCCGACACGCTAAGGCCCGAATCGCGCCCCCGAGTGCGGGGTCGCCTGGTCGGTGGTAGGGAATCAAGGGCAGACGCCCAATTTTCATGACGAAGTACGGTGTGAGCGCGGGCAGACAATCGTCCGGGTCGAGCCCATCCAGGCAAGAAATGGCGGCCGAATGGGTTGCATGCAGGTGCACGATCGCGCGCGCTCTGGGGCGGGCTTCATACATCGCTTGGTGCAGTGTCAACTCTTTCGAGGGCGGATCGCCAGCCAGGGCCTGACCGTGCGCATCGAGTAGGGCCAGGCGTGCAGGGTCCAATTCCCCAAGGCACGCGTTGGTGGGCGTCATCAACCAACGTCCGTCGGGCAGACGGGCGCTGAGATTGCCACTCGAACCCGCGGTAAGCCCACGCTCAAAGAGTGATCGCCCCAGGGTCGCGATGCGTTCGCGCAGTCGGATCTCCTCGGAAGTGCTCGCGCTCAACATGGCAGCTTCGACCAGGCATTCAAAAAGAAGTCCGGATCACCAAAATTGCCAGACTTGAGTGCCAGCGCGAGGGTCGGTAGCTTCGGTTGAGGAGATTGGTTCGGCCCATCAGGGTCCGGTTCATCGTCAGCCGGATCAAGCGTCGCCGTCCAGGGCACCCCTGGGCATATTTCAGGGCCAATGCGCAACGCCCGCACGCCAAGCGCGCGGACCACGGCGCCGCTCGTTTCACCGCCCGCGATAATCAAGCGCCGCACGCCTTGTGCAACCAGGGCCTGGGTGATTCGGGCCAGCACCGTCTCGATGGCCTCCTCGACACTTTCTGTTTCGCCAGCGCCATGAGCAGCCGCCGTCTCGCGGCCAGCCCGATAATCCTGAACCGCCCGGGCTCCCCGAGCTGCCCGGACTTCATCGGCCGATGCGGTTGAATAAACCAGGATCGGGGCGTCGCCGAGGTGCGACCCCATTTGCAACCCCAGTTTTGACGTTGCCCATTCAATGACCTCCAACACGAGTGCATCGGGGTCGCGTATTGCTCGCTCGGGATCAATACGCCACGCGGGGTGGTGCACACGCATCCGCTCGACCTGCGCCTGGGTGGCGATCGAACAACTTCCAGCAATCACCAGGGCGGGGCCCCGAATCACGGGGAAATCGCTGGTCGGCGTGCCGGTCGCCGTGCCAAGGCTTCCTGCCGCACGGAGTTGGGCGGCCAAGCCGATCGCCAATCCGGACCCGGCCACAGTGAGGGGCCAGTCGCCACATCCCAGGCCCAGAGTCAACAAATCCGACTCCGAGATCGCATCCGCAATCACCAATCCGCCGTCTTGCTCACGCAATTCGGTCAACGCTTGCGCCACGGCCGCAGGGCCCTGGGCCACCACCGGCCACCCAAGTAGTGCGACCGGGCGGCGCGACTGCGCCTGCAATACACGGACCAAATTAGCGTCGGTCATCGGGGTAAGCGGATGCTCGCGCATGCCCGTCTCTGACAGAAGCGCATCACCGACAAAAAGATGCCCCCGATAAACCGTACGGGCATTCGCTGGGAAGGCTGGGCAAACCAGGGCAAGCTCCGTCCCGAGATCGTCCATCAAGGCCTCGGCAATTGGGCCAATATTGCCTGCAGGCGTTGAATCAAAGGTGGAGCAGACTTTCGAGACGAATCGTGTGCAGCCCTGGGCTTGCAACCACGCGAGCGCTGCGCGCGAATCCGTAATGGCTTGCGCAACGGGAGCAGTTCGGGTTTTGAGTGCGACGACCACGGCATCGACTTCATGGGTCCACGATGCAAGCCCCGGAGCCTGCGGCACACCGATCACCTGAACCGTACGCAGTCCCTGCTTAACGAGCATTCCGGCGAGATCGGTTGCGCCCGTAAAATCATCCGCGATGGCTCCGAGAATGACGCCCACCGAGTTCTCCTTTCGGTTTTTTATGCAGCAAACTGTAACTCAGCCAGGCGGGCGTACAAACCATTGCGAGCGATCAGTTCAAGGTGGGTTCCAGCCTCGACCACCTGCCCCTGATCGAGAACGATGATCCGGTTCGCGCGTTGCACGGTCGCCAGTCGATGTGCGATGACAAGGGTCGTGCGTCCTTGCATGGCGGCTTCGAGGGCGTTTTGTACCGCTCGTTCATTTTCCGCATCCAGACTACTGGTGGCCTCGTCGAGCAGTAGGAGGGGCGCATTGCGGATGATCGCGCGGGCAATGGCGATCCGCTGCCGCTGCCCGCCCGAAAGACGCACGCCGCGCTCGCCCAGGGGCGTCGCATAGCCTTGCGGTAAACGCGCAATGAACTCATGCGCCTGGGCTGCACGAGCGGCCGCTTCGACTTCCGCGTCTGTGGCCTCAGGGCGACCATAACGAATATTTTCGCTGGCGTTCGCGGAAAAAATGACCGGCTCCTGCGGGACCAGTGCCATGCAGGCCCGAAGGGTTTCCAGCCCAAGGTCCTGAGTGGCGATCCCATCGAGTCGAATCACACCGGTCGATGGATCATAAAAACGCAATAAAAGCTTCAACAAGGTCGATTTTCCGGCCCCGGATGGGCCCACCAACGCCACTGTTTCGCCGCGCTCCAGGCGCAATGACACGGACTGCATCGCCGGTGTGGCCGGCCGCGATGGATACCAGAACGACACCGCGTCAAATTCGACGGTCAGGCCCCCCGCATTGCCCCGTGCATTGCCTCCTTGATACCCACCCTCGGGATCCAGCGGTAAACGCGCAGGGTGCGCAGGCGAGACGATGCTCGGGCGGGTTTGCAGCCATTCAATCAACCGCTCGATCGCACCGGCCGCCCGTAAAAGTTCGCCCCAAACTTCAGCGAGCACGGCGGCACTCGATGCGACCATCGCAATCAAAATCACCGACTGGCCCAGCGTTCCGGCGCCGAGCTCACCGCGCAGGACCGCTTGAGTCCCCAGATACAGCCCGCCAACCAGTGCCGCAAAAATCGCCACGATGACAAACGCCGTCAAGGCCGCGCGTACCCGGGTGCGCCGAATCGCCGTCGCAAACGCGCGCTGCGTCGCCTGGGCAAATCGGTCCGCTTCGCGGGACTCCTGGCCAAACGCCTGCACGATTGCAATCGCACCAAGCGTCTCACCGGCCATCGCCGAAGCATCCGCCACCCGATCCTGACTCGCCCGCGATAACCGCCGCACCCGCCGGCCAATCAACATCGCTGGAAGTACTACACCGCCAATCGCACCCAGAACCGACAACGAAATCATTGGGCTGGCCAGAATGAGCATCACCATCCCACCCACAAACAACACGGCGTTACGCAGGCCCATCGACAGGCTAGAGCCCACAACGCTCTGCACAAGAGTCGTATCAGCAACTAGTCGCGACAGCACGTCCCCGGTAGGAAGTGATTCAAAAAATAAAGCATCCTGACGCAATAGATGCCCGTAAACCGCATCGCGCAGATCGGCCGTCACACGTTCACCCAGCCACGACACCATATAAAAGCGCGCGGACGTCAGGAGTCCGGTGGCGATACTGATGCCCATCAGCCACCCAAATCGTTCGCGCAGGATCGTCGGCCGATCAGCCGGTAATGCCGCCAGTGCGGTATCCACCAAATCCCGTAGCGCAAGCGGGATGGCCAAAGTACAGATCGCTGCCAATCCAAGAAAAAGCATTGCCAGCGCAACCGCCCTCCAATACGGCCGAACAAAGGGCAACAGCGCCTGGAGCGCCTCGGGGAGTGCCTTTTTAGTTGACATCAGGGCGCGGGGTTCGGCATCCGCTGATGGATCGATTCGATTCCTGCAATCACTTCAGGTGGCAATTCCAAGTCAATGCTGGCGATGTTTGCTTCGAGCTGCTCGAGTGAAGTCGCGCCAATAATGTTGGATGTCAGAAAGGGGCGGGAATTCACGTAGGCCAGCGCCCCTTGCGCGGGATCGATTCCGTGACGCCGAAATAGATCGACATATTCAGCGATAGCGGCCTGTGTCGTCGGGCTGCTGTAGCGCGAAAATCGCTCGAATAACGTAATCCGTGCCCCGGCTGGACGAGCCCCTTGAGAATATTTTCCACTCAACCAACCAAACGCCAGGGGCGAATAGGCCAGGAGGCCAACGCCATCGCGCATCGCAAATTCGGCCAGGCCAATCTCAAAAATCCGATTAACCAGACTGTAGGGATTCTGAATCGAGACAACCCTTGGCAGCGGAGAGTTGCCTTGATGCGAAGCGGCCTGCAAAAAACGCGCAACGCCCCAGGGAGTTTCATTCGATACGCCGATTTGTCGAATTTTGCCGGCCTGGATTAATTGTCCGAGCGCGTCCAGCGTTTCTTCGATCGGGACGGTCTCCTCACCTTCGACATGCTCGTACCCCATCTGGCCAAAGCAATTAGTGCTCCGATCGGGCCAGTGCAATTGGTACAGATCAATGTAATCGGTCTGTAGACGACGCAAACTGTCATTGACGGCTTCGATCAGGTTGGTCGCATTAAAAGCCAGCCGTCCATCGCGAATATGCGATGGTCGTGTGGGGGTTCGACTCGGACCCGCGGCTTTGGTTGCCAACACGATTTGGTCGCGTCGTGAGGGCCGTTGGGCCAGCCATGTCCCGATAAACGTTTCGGTGCGCCCCGCAGTGTCGGGCTTGGGTGGGACTGGATACATTTCTGCCGTGTCAATTAGATTCACACCCGCTGCCAAGGCCGCATCGAGTTGAGAATGGGCTTCTTGTTCGGTGTTTTGCTGGCCCCAGGTCATGGTGCCTAATGCAATCTGACTGACCTCTGGACCATTCGGTCCGAGTGCGCGGAATTTCATCGAGTTTCTCCCTAGATGCGGCTGGCAGGATACAGGGTTGATTCGCCCGGCTTAGTGCCCTGCGGTTCTGATGGCTCTAATGGCTCTAATGGCTCTAATGGTTCTAACGGGTGGGCGATCATGCGCAGGACCCGTGGTGGCGTTTCGCCGACGTGGAGAGCATATTTTTTTGCGCGCAGTTCAAGATCTGCCTCGGTCAGACGCTCATGCTGACGCAAATGCCCGACCCACGATTCATCGAGAAACCATTCAACAAATCGATCGGGTTCGGCAGAGTCTCTAAACAACTCCCACGACAAAGCGCCGTTACGCAAGCGATGACGCCGACTCTCGACCATCAAGGCGACAAACGCATCAACTTTTGCGGGTTCGACGACATATTCAATCGTCACCATTACCGGACCCCGACTGATGTCCATCGAACGATCGGCTTGCGGCGCATGCCAATCGCGCGCAGGCTGTAGCTCTGCTGGCCGGTGATCACTGAGCGCGAAACGGCGCGCGACCAGAACGGCGGTCAAACTGCTCATCAGTGCGGCCGCGATCAGCGTGCCATGCAGTTCGGTCTGCTCCGCGACTTTGCCCCAGATCGCCGCGCCGATTGCGCTACCGCCCATCATCGACATCTGAAAAATGGCCATTCCACGGGCTCGAATCCAGTCTGGCAGGCCTAATTGGGCCGCCACCGTCATCGTGTTGGCTGCGCCAATCCAACCCACGCCTGCGATTAGCATGGCGGGTGCAGCCACCCAAATACTGGGTGCGGTCGCAACGATCAATGCCGCGGCCGCGTTCAGTAAGGAGGCACGGACAACTAGCTGATTACGCGAATACGTATCCCGAAAACGTGGCAACACAAGCACACCCACAATTGCACCCAAACCCATCAGTGCAAGGAGCAGGGTATAGGTGGCGGCATTGCCACCGGGGAGACTACGGGCCAACAATGGCAACAACGCCATCTGTGGCACTGCATTCAAAAAGAATAAGGCCGCTCGCCACATCGCTGCCTGCAGCGGGGGCGATTGGCGAACAAATTGAAGCCCAACTCGAATCGCCCCAAAAAAACGTTCCGCGGGCAGGGCGCGGGTTGTGACTTCTCGGCGCCAGCGCAAAATCGCCCAAGTCGCACCCAATGAAAGGAGTGCATTTAAGATGAAGACCGCCGAGGGACCCAAGCTGGCAATCAGGGCTCCCGCCAGAATCGGGCCGACGATTCGGGAACCGTTCATCGAAATGCCGTTGAGCGCAAGAGCCGCCGGCAACTCGCTACGGGGAACAATTTCCGGGGTAATCGCCGCAAATACTGGCCACCGTAATGCCAGGCCAATTCCGTGGAGAAAGGTCAAAACCAATAACCAGTTCGCATCCAGGGTTTCGGTAAAAGACGCCACGGCTAAGGCAATCCCCACCACCACGACCCAAAGCTGCGTCATTGCAAACCATCGTCTGCGATCAAGAATGTCTGCGAGCGCTCCGCTGGGAACTCCGAGCAGAAACACCGGTAAGGTTGACGCCGCTTGAACCAGGGCCACCAAGAGCGGTGAGGTGGTGAGGCTGGTCATCAACCAACCCGCCGCCACATCATTGGCCCACATCACCGTATTGGCGACTAGCCACACCAGCCACAAGCGTCGGAAGACGGCGCCAGCCAGGGGCTTAAGAGACTCTGGCCAGCGCACGTGTCTGAATAACGTGTTCACACGTCAGTTAAGGCCTTTCGCGTTAAACATCAATGTTGCGAGCAATCAGTGCATTACGTTCGATAAATGCTCGCCTAGGTTCGACCTCATCACCCATCAGCGTTGTAAAGATCTGATCCGCGCCAATGGCGTCATCAATACGCACCTGGAGCAAGCGCCGAACACTTGAATCCATGGTGGTTTCCCAAAGCTGCGATGGATTCATCTCACCGAGGCCTTTGTAACGCTGGCGACTCACTCCGCGCTCGGCTTCAGACAGTAACCAGCGCATAGCCTCTCTAAAATCAGCCACGGGGTGACTGCGTTTGTCACCAACGGTTCGATCGGCAACCGCGCGATCCGCGACGACGCCATCGGCAGAGACTTCCTCGGCTTCACCCCGTGGCCGACGCTCACGACCGCGCCTGATTTCTGCTCCCGCACCGATTAAGTCGACGACCAGTCGGGCACAATCGATGAGGATTTCATAATCGCCCGACTCGACAAAATCGGCGTCGATCACACTGACTTTGACATTGCCATGAACACGTCGTGAAATGCGTAAAGTCCAACGCTCATGACGTTCATCAAACTGTGCTTGAACCGCGGGTGCATTGATCTGAGCAACAACCGGTAGTCCTTTTGAGAGGGCCGCCTGCAATCGCTCGGCACTGCCAATCGCCTGGTCTTCATCGCTTAAATTCAGTTCGCAACCGTCCATGATTGCGCTCAAGGCTTCAGCGTCAAGAATCACCGAGAGCCGATCAACGACCGCTTGCGCCAACAAAAAACGACGGGCCAATTCACTCAGTGCATCACCCTGAATCGACGTAGCTCCGCCTTGCGGCACGAGCTCCGCACCCTCGAGGGCGAGCGTCAGCATGTGCTGATTGAGCTCGTAATCGTCTTTCAGATAGCGTTCATCCCGACCATGTTTAACTTTGTAAAGAGGTGGTTGCGCAATGTAGACGTGACCGCGCTCGATCAACTCAGGCATTTGTCGATAGAAGAACGTCAACAGCAGCGTCCGAATATGACTTCCGTCAACATCCGCGTCGGTCATGATGATGATTCGGTGGTAACGAAGTTTGTCGAGTGAGTAATCTTCAACACCAATTCCGGTTCCTAAAGCGGTAATGAGTGTTGCGATTTCTGCGCTCGCCAGTAACTTGTCAAAACGGGCCTTTTCGACATTCAGAATTTTGCCCTTCAGGGGCAAGATCGCCTGGAACTTACGGTCTCGGCCCTGCTTCGCGGAACCCCCTGCGCTATCACCCTCAACAATGAAAAGTTCCGCTCGCGCCGGATCACGTTCCTGACAATCAGCCAATTTACCGGGCAAACCCAGGCCGTCGAGCAGTCCTTTGCGCCGCGTCATCTCGCGCGCACGACGCGCAGCTTCTCGGGCCCGCGCCGCATCCACAATTTTGCCGCAAATAATTTTGGCGTCCGCCGGGCGTTCTTCTAAAAACTGTTCCAACGCACGTCCGACCAACTCTTCAACGGGCGCACGAACCTCGCTCGATACGAGTTTCTCTTTAGTCTGACTCGAGAATTTAGGCTCCGGTACTTTGACGCTTAAGACGCAGGCAAGACCTTCACGCATGTCGTCACCAGTTGTTTCGACCTTCGCTTTGCGGGCGAATTCATGATCGGTGATGTATTTGTTCATCACCCGGGTCATCGCCGCGCGTAATCCGGTTAAGTGTGTACCCCCGTCTCGTTGCGGAATGTTGTTCGTGAAACATAAAACCTGTTCCCCATACCCGTCGTTCCATTGCATCGCCACTTCAACCGAAATTCCTTCGCGACTGGCCTCGGCATAAAATGTGGTTGGATGAATGATTGCTTTATTTTTGTTGATATATTCGACAAACCCCCGAACCCCACCCGAGAACGCAAAATTTTCTTCTTTGCCCGTTCGTTGATCGAGTAATCGAATCTTGACGCCATTATTCAGGAATGATAGTTCCCGGATTCGTTTGGCTAATACATCGTAGTGATACTCAACCAGACCAAAAATCTCGATGTCGGCCAAGAAGTGGACTTCGGTTCCTTTTTTATCGCTCTGTCCAATGCAGCGAATTGGTGAGACTTGTAGCTCTGTACCATCCGGTCCGCGTTGTTTCTCAACCAGTCGATTAATAACCGCACCGCGCTCGAATTCCATTTGATGAACTTTGCCATCACGTCGGATCGTGACCTTAAGCCATTGCGACAGTCCATTGACACATGAAACTCCGACCCCATGTAATCCACCGGAAACTTTGTAGCTGTTTTGATCAAACTTGCCACCTGCATGAAGCTCCGTCATGACAATTTCCGCGGCACTGCGCGGAGGTTCATGTCGGTCATCAAATTTAATACCTGTTGGGATTCCCCGCCCGTTATCAATCACACTAATCGAATTGTCAGTATGAATTGTCACGGTAATATCATCGCAATGGCCTGCAAGCGCCTCGTCGATGGCGTTATCGAGAACTTCAAACACTAAATGATGTAATCCGGTGCCGTCCGAGGTATCTCCAATGTACATTCCGGGTCGTTTTCGAACCGCTTCCAATCCTTCGAGAATTTGGATCGATGAAGCTGAATAATCCTGTGTCATCGCAATATCTTTTGAATAGAAGGCAAATTAAATTCGAACTGGCATGACCACATACTGAAATCCGTCAATACCTGGTACCGTTAAGAGTGCACTCGACCCCGATTCACCGAAATGTAGAACCACCTGCTCTGATTTAAGATTATTTAAACAATCCAGTAGGTAAGACACATTAAAACCCACATCAAGCTCGTCATCGTTGTAATCAACTTCTAACTCATCAGTGGCTTCTTCTTGATCGGAGTTTTGCGCTTGAATTTGCAGCGCGCCTGGGCTGAGTTTGAATTGGACTGCGCGGAATTTCTCACCGGTCAAGATGGCGACCCGGTTCAGTGCCCGCGTAAAGGAATCCCGCCCAATCGTCACATGGCGTTGATGATTTTGGGGAATGACGCGCCGCCAATCGGGAAATTTCCCCTCGACCAGTTTGGTGACGAGTTCGATAGTGGCTTCCTTTTCGTCTGTGAAACGAAAGCGCGCCTGATTGACCGCGACTTCAATCGAAACCAATTCATCCGTGTCGGCCAGTAGGCGTTGGAGCTCGATGACGGCTTTGCGAGGAATGATGACCTCGCTATGCGGCTGTTCGATTGCTAGCGAATCACATGTACTGGTAGCAACGGCAAGGCGGTGTGCATCGGTAGCTACAACGGTAATGGTTTGGCCCTCGACGACAACGAGCAGACCATTTAAGTAAAACCGGATGTCCTGTTGCGCCATGGCGTAAAACACCTGGTTGAACAGATGCTTCAGCGTCGCCTGGGGAAGGGAGAACTGGACCAGGCCCGCTTCGATAAGGGCTGCAGTCGGGTACGACTCTGCCCCCAGGGTCTGCAAGGTGAATCGACTTTTTCCGGCGGTCAGCGTCAGTTTTCGAGTGCTATGGCTCACCGTTATCTGCCCGTCGTCGGGCATGGATCGCAGGATATCCAACAACTTTCGGGCACCGACCGTCGTGGTCATCTCTGCAGGATCGGATCCTGCGGGGCCCGTCGCCGCCAATTCGGCGGTTGTACGAATCTGGATCTCGCTATCGCTCCCGGTTAATGAAACCGAGGTGCCCTCGCGCTTGATCAGGACGTTGGCGAGGATGGGTTGCGTGTGGCGGCGCTCGATGATGCCCGCCACAATTTGGAGAGGGCGCAAGATCGCGTCACGGTTTGCTTTGATCAATTGCATGATGTTCTTACACTCTTATGAGTAATATATAAAGAGTAATAGTAGGTAATAAGGGGATCAACTTATTCATCGATCGACGGGAATTGAGTCTGAGTCAGGTGTTCAGGGCAGCAGAACCCTGTGGACAGGATGAGGCCAATCGATTTGAACCTGTGGACAACTACCGGGGCGAGAATGGTCCTCTTGAAAACAGTACAGATGTCCACTGGGTTATTCACCGGTTGTTAAGCACGCAAGGTCTGTTCGAGGACATGGAGAGATCGGTTCAATTCGGTGTTGTTTTTTCGTTCATTGGTGATTTTTCGAACAGCGTGTAACACGGTTGTGTGATCGCGACCGCCAAATAATTCACCAATGTCGGGAAGACTTTTTTGGGTGAGCTCTTTCGCCAAGTACATCGCTACTTGACGAGGGAGCGCGATATTGGCGGGTCGACGTTTCGAACCCATATCAGCAACTTTGATTTTGTAGTAATCGGCGACTGTCTTTTGAATCAGTTCGACTGAAATTTGGCCACGATTGACCGACAAAAGCTCTCGCAATGCCAGCTTGACCAATTCGAGAGTAATTGATTGATTATGGAACGAAGAATAGGCGATGACTTTACGTAAAGCACCCTCGAGTTCCCGTACGTTTTGCCGTAAATTTTTGGCGATAAAAAAAGCAACCTCTTCACTCAATTCGACCCGGCTAGATTCTGCCTTTCGAAGCAGGATGGCGACTCGCATCTCGAGTTCAGGGGGTTCGATGGCAACGGTCAAACCGTAATCGAAACGGCTAACAAGCCGCTCATCGATGCCCGATAGTTCTTTCGGATAGGTATCACTGGTGATGAGAATTTGCCGACGCGCTGCGACTAATGCTTCAAACGTGTAGAAAAATTCTTCTTGTGTGCGTTGCTTGCCAGCAAAAAACTGAATGTCATCAATCAATAACAAGTCGAGTGAATGGTAGTAGCGCTTGAGTTCATCAAAAGCCTTGCGTTGGTAGGCTTTAACGACATCAGAAACGTATTGCTCAGCGTGAATGTAGCGAATTCTAGCGCTGGGATTGGCTTCCAAAAGTGCATTGCCAACAGCATGGATCAGATGGGTCTTGCCGAGTCCAACGCCACCATAGAGAAACAGGGGGTTGTACGAGACGCCGGGGCGTTGGGCCACTTGCAACGCAGCGGCCCGCGCCATTTGGTTGGCCTTCCCGGTTACGAATGTGTCGAACGTGAGTTCAAGGTTGAGTTTGCTTCGCTCAACATGCGGTGCGACTTCGCGCTCAACGAGGCCCGGCATGAAAGCCAAACGTCCCGCCGATTCTTCGGTCGCATCGAGTTGGCCAATTGAGTCGACTTGCGGCGCACCGCTCGAAAGTGGTTTGCGGTCCAATTCCGAGTTGCTCGGGGTTTTTAATGCCGTCGGTTCCGCCAGGTTCGGTGGACGAACGCTGGCCGGCGATTGTGAACTGGAGGGCTGGACTTCGAATTGAACCCGGACCTTTGGGTGAATTTCAGCGCACGCGAGTTCGCTGATTCGCGAGCCAAATTGATTTCGGATCCAGTCAAGCTTGAACCGATTGGGCGCACCCAGCCGGAGCAGATGTTCGCAATCGTCGTAACTCAAACAAACGAGGGGCTTGATCCACGTTTTGTAAAGTTGCGGCGTCAGTTCTTGCTCGAGTCGCAACGCGCACGCCTGCCAGTGTCGGTCCATCATTCTTGGGGTCGCGGGTACAGGCTGGGGTCTAATTGTAACGCGGTCAAAGCCTAGTTATCCACAGCTTATTGGCCGGTATTTGTAAGAACCTCTTGACGAGTAGTTCAAGTACCGCTGTAATCGAGGGCTTTTTTCCGATAGCTTGCGAGGCCACCCTTATGAAACGCACGTTCCAACCCTCGGTAACCCGACGCAAACGTACCCATGGTTTTTTGGTACGAATGAAAACGCGTGGCGGCCGTAATGTTATTCGGGCGCGTCGCGCTAAAGGCCGTAAACGGCTCGCCGTCTAAGTCGAGCGAATCGAGCGGGCTTGGCACAGGGCTCGTGCGGGTCGCACACAGGTCGCACACAGGTCGCACACGGGTCTCGAAAAGACTGGTCACTGCGTCGGTACTGCGCGTCAAAACTCCTTTGTCACTGACCTGAGTACCGATCTGGCACCACTCGATTTGACCGCACTGGCGCGGCGTCGGCCGTGGGCCAGTACGCCGCATTTAGCGCTTACCTATTTGCGCTCGGCCACTGCAGTATTTCCCGCTCTTGGGGCCGGAGTGGTTCCGGTTTCGAGTACGTTGGTTTTATCGGTGTCTAAGCGACTGGCACCCGCCGCTCCGTTACGGAACATGATCAGACGCGTGTTGCGCGAGGCCTGGCGTCATCAATCGTGGCGAGAGCGCAGTCCATCGCTGGCGGTCATGATTCGCCTCCGAGCGCTACCGCTTGCTGCGTTGTCAACGGTGGCCGCTGAACGGCCGGAGTCTAACGATACTCCTAAGGTGTCCACGAAGGCATTCGCGACGGGATTCGCGAAGCCTCTCAAGGGTCGAGCGGTTTTGCGGATCCGGCGGACGGATCGAGCCCTCAAGGCCATTATTCGGGCTGAAGCTGACTCGCTACTCGAAAGTTTGAGTCGGTCGATGAATCTGGCTGGACTCGAGCAATGAGATCATGGCTCCGTCGCGCGCTCGTCCGCGTTTTTACGGCCGTCATTCTCGTGTATCGGTGGGGACTGAGCCCCCTGCTAGGTCCGCGTTGTCGATTCTTCCCATCCTGTTCTGCGTATGCTCTGGAGTCGATCAATCGGCACGGCCCGCGGCGCGGGTTGGCATTGAGTGCTCGTCGCCTGAGCCGTTGTCATCCCTGGTGTGAAGGCGGCTACGATCCGGTGCCGGACCTTTAAGTTGAGAGTTAAAGCAGAGAGCCAAATGCAGACGCAACGAACGATACTTTTGATAATTTTCTCGATGTCGCTGCTGCTCTTGTGGGACGCGTGGCAAAAGCACAACGGGCATGCATCGCTTTTTGGCGTGGCGCCGCCCACGGCTCAGACCCCCGGAGCGCCCAAAGGGCCACTGAAAAATTCAATCCAATCAAATTCAGATGTTCCCCAAGCCGCAACAAACGCAGTTCCCGAAACGGGTAGTAGCGCGAGCGCTGTAGCGACTATTGTGGGTAGTTCAGGTGGTGTGGCGGCCACCGGTCGCTTGATTGTTCTTAAGAACGATGTGCTCGCCCTCACAATCGACACCATGGGCGGCGCTATCGTTCGCTCGGAGCTGTTGCGTTACCGCGACGCCGATGATCGGAAATTGCAGGCCGTTTTGTTGACTTCCGGCGCGGGCAAAACCTATCTCGCCCAAACCGGTCTAATCGGCGCGCCCGATTTGCCAACCCACCGAACACTTTTTGAGCCCTCGAGTGCGGGTGATTTGATCGAAGCGTCGCCTGGCAAATCCGTCGAATTATCGTTGGTTGCCGCATCCGGTGGCGTTAAGCTGAGTAAGCGGTATACCTTGGCGCCGGGCTCTTATCAGGTCGCGGTTCAACATGAGGTGTTCAACGAAAGCAACCAGACGGTTCACCCCTCGCTCTATCTCCAGTTGACCCGGGACGCGCACAAGCCCCCCGGTGAGAGCCAGTTCTACAGCACCTACACCGGCCCGGCGGTTTATACCGAGGAGGCAAAGTTTCACAAGGTCGATTTTGCCGATATCGAAAAAGGCAAAGCGACTCCAATCAAGAAATCCGAAGATGGTTGGGCCGGGATCATCCAGCACTACTTTGTCGTCGCCTGGGTCCCTGCGGCAAACATGGCGCGCGAGTTTTTCACCCGTAAGGTCGATAACGGGCTGTATTCCGTTGGCGCGATTCAACCCTTATCCGCACTAGAACCGGGTGATCGCCGGAGCACCGAATCGGCGCTTTATATCGGGCCACAAGATCAGCATGTGCTCGAGAAACTCTCGCCGGGCCTCGATCTGGTGGTCGATTATGGTTGGTTGACGGTGATCGCCAAGCCGCTTTACTGGTTGCTGGAGACGCTCCATGGCGTGGTCGGAAACTGGGGCTGGGCGATCGTGTTGTTGACGATCGTGGTCAAACTCGCATTTTTCCCACTACAAGCCGCGAGTTATCGCTCGATGGCCAAGATGAAACTGGTCACTCCTAAAATGACCGCGCTGCGCGACCGATTTGGCGATGATCGGGTCAAACTCAATCAGGCCATGATGGAGCTTTACAAGACGGAAAAAGTGAATCCGATGGCGGGATGTTTGCCGATTGTGGTGCAAATCCCGGTGTTCATTTCGCTGTATTGGGTTTTGCTGGCATCGGTTGAAATGCGCGATGCGCCCTGGGTCGGTTGGATTCAGGATTTGGCGACGCCTGATCCCTACTACGTGTTGCCGATCATCATGGCGGCGACCATGTTTTTACAAACCCGTTTGAATCCAACGCCGCCCGATCCGGTGCAAGCCAAGGTCATGATGTTCATGCCTCTGATTTTCTCGGCGATGTTTTTCTTCTTCCCCGCTGGGCTGGTGCTTTACTGGTTGGTCAACAATATCTTTTCCATTGCGCAACAGTGGTTCATTACACGCCAGACCGAGCAGGCCGCGTTGAAGAAGACGCGTTGAAAAAATAAGCCATGGGCCTACAGGGCTTCTCCACCGAGGGTTTAGTCACTCTCGCAGTTGATTGGTCGGGGGTACAGACGCCGATTGGGTGGATCGAGCCCGCGATTGTGGCGCTATGGATTACCGAATGCGGACTGCCTGGTGCTTTTGATGCCCGGGCCTTGCGCCCAACGCTCGTCGTTGCAGCGGACCCGCTGTTGTTTACAACCGCGGCCCGTGCGGCCTTGGCTCAAGGCATGCTGACTGGTTGGCGCGATGAACGGTTCGACGTGATCATTCCAAGCAGCGGTCAGCGGATCTTTACGCTTGAACGGTCTGCTTTTCGCCTGTTCGGACTTCAGAGCCAAGCCGCACAGTTGATTGGTTATCGGCCGGATGGTGCGGTCTGGGTGGCCCGTCGAAGCGCCTCGAAGGCCATCGATCCGGGCTTGCTGGATACCCTGGTAGGCGGTGGTGTTAGTGCAGGCGAGAGCCCGACGCAGACGCTATTGCGCGAGGCGGGCGAGGAAGCGGGTTTGACGCAAGATCAAACGGCGCTGGCGGTTGGCTGCAGCGAGTTCGAGCTTTGGCGTCGGGTCGCGCCCGGTGTTCAGAACGAACGGGTTACGGTGTTCACGCTCACGGTCGAGCCGGATTGGATCCCGGTGAATACGGATGGCGAGGTCGATTCGTTCCTCTGCCTCGATTCGACCGCGCTTGAGCGACGCCTCGCGGCGGGAGAGTTCGCGTACGAGGCCGCGCTCAGCATTCGCGCAGCACAGGCAGCACAAGCCGAAAGGGCAACGGGGGCTACGTTGAGCAAGCATGGCGAACTCTGAGCGTGACCCGATAGCGGCGATCGCAACCGCCCCCGGACGCGGGGGGATCGGAGTGATTCGGATCAGCGGTCAAAAGTTGGCCGCTTTTGCGCAGGTGCTATGCGCACGGGGATCGGGCGGTCAACCCCAACCCTTGACGGCACGCCATGCAAGGCTTGTAACCTGGCGTGATGCTAGGGGTGAACCGATTGACCGTGGAATCATGCTCTGGTTCGCTGCACCGCACTCGTATACCGGTGAGGATGTGATCGAGTTGCAAGGCCATGGCGGGCCCGTGGTGATGGGGCAGATACTGGCCCGGGTGCTCGAGCTTGGCCGTGCGTATGCGCCCGGTTTGCGCCTGGCTGAACCCGGGGAATTTACCCGCCGTGCGTTTTTAAATGGACAGATGGATCTGGCCCAGGCCGAAGCCGTTGCCGACCTGATTGACGCTTCCACGACCGCCGCGGCGCGGGCGGCGATGCGTGCCCTCGAGGGTCGATTTTCAGATCAGGTCAATACATTGGTGAATGCCGTCATCGAATTGCGTGCGCTGATTGAGGCGACGATTGATTTTCCGGAAGAGGACGATGTGGACGTGCTCGCACATTGGGATGCGCAGGGCCGCCTCGATGCGATCCGGTCGCAATGGGCCCAACTGCTCGAAGGCGCGCGTCAGGGGCTGCGTCTGCGCCAGGGGATGACGGTCGTTCTGATCGGGGCGCCCAATGTCGGCAAAAGCAGTTTGCTGAACGCCTTGGCCGGACAGGACCTCGCAATCGTGTCACCGTTGGCTGGGACGACGCGCGATCGGATCGAGCACGCGTTCGATGTGCAGGGCCTCGCCATGACCCTGGTCGATACGGCGGGTTTGCGTGAAAGCACCGATCCGATCGAGCGCATCGGGATGGAACGAACCCTGGCGGCGGTGACTCGAGCCGATCTCGTACTCGAGTTGGTTGAAGCCGATGATCCTGCTCCACCGGCGGGTCGGTTCGAATCGGCCGCACCGAGGGACTATGCGCGTGAGTGTCTTGGCAAGCACCTACCCGCACAGGTACCGGTGCTTCGGGTGCGCAACAAAATCGACCGCGATGGACTGGTTGCAGGTATTGACCCAGCGCCAAGACCCGGAGCCGACGCGGGTCAAGTCCGGCTATCTGCCCAAACCGGTGCGGGCATGGCGCATCTGCTCGAACGCTTGCGCGAGCTCGCGGGGCTCAGTGCGGTGGAGCCCGAGTTCATCGCTCGTGAGCGGCATCTGCAAGCCTTGCTCGGCGCAGGCGAGCATCTGAACTCGGCCGATCGTGAAGCCCGCGCACGCTTACCAGCGCTAGAGCTGCTCGCCGAGGAGCTCCGCCTCGCGCAGGCGCAGCTCGGTTCGATCACGGGGGAATTCAGCGCGGACGACTTGTTGGGAACGATTTTCGGGCGCTTTTGTATCGGCAAATAAGGCGCAAGCCAGGGGCTGAGGGGCCAACGAGGGGGGCGTAAAGGCGTGGCGCGCGCGGTGGTTGGACCCGGGTCTTGCTAGGCAACCAGGGCACTCAGGGCAATCAGGGCAAACGGGCCCCGAGTCCCTCACAACAAGGCGCCGCTCTTTATGCCGATCAAACCAGCAAAGCCGCCGCACTCGCCGCACTCGCCGCACTCGCCGCACTCGCCGCACTCGCCGCACTCGCCGCACTCGCCGCCAGGGTATGCGGCGACTGCAGGTTCGAGTATGGCGTTACCACCGGGTCCGACGATGG